>PJTT01000063.1_pt1 | contig 201877 bp, 160 predicted proteins | sample 1512261 | NCBI WGS metagenome assembly PJTT01 (sample SAMN08177685, study PRJNA422409) | Soil metagenome, whole genome shotgun sequencing project. | isolation source: Soil (2) enriched on wood chips | place: USA: Madison | collected 2015-01-15 | reverse complement strand
TAGTGTGTGAAAAAAATTAGAGGACAACTTGCGTCGTCCCCTAAACAGGCTGGTATAAAACCGCCTAAAGGACAAAATTATAGAAAAATTATTGGTATGTAACACAGAATCTCCGTTCAACAGCATATCGCTAATCAACATCGTGTTATGCGTAGGTCGTTTTCTTAACCACAGAGTTGCACTGAGTTTTTTCACAGAGGTACACAGAGATTATAATACTCTGCGAAACTCCGTGTTTTAACTCCTTTAACTCTGTGGTGTTAAAACCTATCAGCAGAGAAAAGTCAGGAAGTCCGAAAGACGGGAAGATGTTTACACCAGATAATCGACATTCTTCAATATTCAATCCCTCTCAATTCTGAATTCTCAAATCTCAAATCTGCACCTATTTCCCAAACTTCACCGAAGTCATATTCAATGATCCTGCCACCAGTTTATCATTGAAGAAAACAGGGTTCTCATTTTTCTCTTGCAAGCCAAGTATGTACATTAAAGGGTAGTAGTGGTCAGGTGTTGGTATAGCCAGTTTAGCCGATTTACTTAGCTGTTCATAATTAATCAACGCCTGATGATCGCCGTTACTGATTTTGGTTTTAAATAACTCATGCATTTCTATAGCCCAGTCATAACCATAGTTATCAGTATCCATATTTTTCCAGTCAATCATGCGCAGGTTATGTACCATATTACCGCTGCCAATAATTAAAACTCCTTTTTTGCGCAAGGCGGCTAATTCTTTGGCTAATGCATAATGGTAAGATGCTGGTTTACTATAATCAATACTTAATTGTATCACAGGAATATTGGCCTTTGGGTACATATGCCTAACCACAGTCCATGCACCATGATCCAATCCCCAATCATGATCTAATCCAACATTGGTTGTTTGAATTAAATTTTTAGTTTCAGTAGCTAAACTTATATCACCAGGGGCAGGGTATTGTACATCAAATAACTCTTGCGGAAAGCCACCAAAGTCGTGTATGGTTTTTGGGTTTTCCATTGCGGTAACCTGCGTACCATTGGTAAGCCAGTGTGCCGAAATTACCAGTACCGCTTTTGGTGTTTCCAGGCTTGTACCCAGCTCTTGCCATTGTTTACTAAAGCTATTATTTTCAATACCGTTCATGGGTGAGCCATGCCCGATAAACAATGCCGGCATTTTTTCATCCGTTTCTGATAAATCACTGGTAAACCTGTTAAATGCTCCTAAGCTGCTCATAACTATTCCTCCTGCTATTGTTGTAATAAATGTTTTTCGTTGCATGTTACAATTTTAAAGATGGGTGATTAATAACTACATCAATTATTACTAATGATGTTTAATTATTAATGGCTTCTATAATTGTTACAATATTATCTTTAGTGGCTTCTTTAATATTGCAATGTGGTAATGCTGCTTTTATTGCTTGCATGCAAATTTCGTTTTTGTTGTTCTGCAATACAATAACAGGTTTACGTGTAACTACATTTTTTACATGTGTTGCAATTTCCAATACATGCTCTTTTGTTTCGTTTAGTACCAGTATATCTGCCTGCCAGGATGCATCGTAAGAGCATTGCATACTATCAATATTTACCAAGGGGAATTTTTCTTGTAAATCATTATTCCATGCTTGCAAAGCAGCTGTATCAGGCGAAAGTAATAGTAACGAAAAACCTTTGGCCGCCAGTTCTTTGCTCAGCAATTTTCCTTCTGTATTGGTTGCACCGGTTATAGCTATTGTACTTTTCATGTCTGCAATTTTAATGGTACAAAATTACATTAACAGGGTAGTGTCGTCCATTGATTGCAGGCAACAAATAGCGTTGATGTAGGTCAAGGAGGGATTTAGGATTTATGATTTTGGGATGTAGGATTTAACTATGTCTGATGTCTGATTTGTGGATGTATGATTTAAGAAAGCAAACTCACTACTGACTATTCAATATTCACATCTCACTATGAACCATCAACCATCAACTATTAACTACTTACTGCTCGCCATTTGCTTGCGTATGCGGCTTAGTGTTTCCGGTGCAATGCCTAAAAAAGAAGCAATCATGTGTTGTGGTACACGTTGTAATAATGCAGGACGTTGCTCCATTAATTTTTTGTAGTTCTGCTCGGCAGTAAGCGTCATTTTACCGCTAATACGGCGTTGCATGGAGATAAGACTGTTTTGGGTAAGTATACGAAAATACCGTTCCATTTTGGGTACGGCCAGCATCATGTTTTCGTAATCATCTTTGTTTATCAGCAACAGTTCTGTTTCTTCTAATGCTTCAATGGCATAGTCAGATGGTTCTTCGGTTAAAAAGCTGTAGAGGTCAGATATCCACCAGTCTTCGGTGGCAAATTGCATAATATGTTCGTTGCCTTTTTCATCAATGGTAAAGGAACGTAGTACACCTTTTTCTACAAAAGCAGTGTAATGGCTAACATCACCTTCTTGTAACAAGTATTGTTTTTTACGCAGTTTTTTTGGCGTAAAAAAAGTTTTCAGCAACTCAGCTTCCTCATCGTTGATGGCTACTTTCTTTTTTATGTTACTGATAATAACCTCAAACATAAGGGGAAGTTACAAGTTGTAGATTTAGGTAAGTATTCTGTTGAGTATGAAAGTAAACCTTTCTTTTTACTTTATGTAACGTTTCAGGTCTCGTTCAACATCTTTTTGTTTCAGGGTTTCACGTTTGTCGTATAATTTTTTACCCTTACCTAAACCAATTTCAATTTTGGCATAGTCGTTTGTACCAAAAAAAATTCTGATGGGTACTAGTGTATAACCCTTCTCTTTTAGTTTGGATTGTATTTTTTTTATCTCTCTTTTTTGTAATAACAATTTACGGTCACGTACAGGGTCATGGTTGTTCATGGTGCCATGTGAATATTGTGATATGTGCAAGCTTTTAATCCAAACTTCATTATCGTAAACTACACAATAGCTATCGTTAAAGTGAGCCCTGCCGGCACGTAACGATTTTACTTCGGTTCCTAACAATATCATCCCTGCCTGATATTTTGTATCAATAAAGTATTCGTGATAAACTGACTTATTTGAAATATCGGGCATTGGTGTAATTAAGAATTAGTAATTAATAATGAATAATTTTTTGACTACGACAGTGTTGAACCTTGAACAAAGTTTTGCTTACTGCATAATGCTGAATAGCATTACCGGACGTACAAGTGAGTGACACAACAGACGATGCTAGTAGCACTGCTGCCGGTTAACAAATAAAAACTTGTATGGTCTTAGTTTTTAAACAATTTTAGTAGCGTGGCCAATCTATCTTTTAAACCTTTGCGGTGTATAATAAAATCAAGAAAACCATGGTCTAATAAAAACTCGCTGCGTTGGAAACCTTCGGGCAAATCTTTACGGATAGTTTCTTTAATTACACGTGGGCCGGCAAAACCAATAAGGGCACCGGGTTCGGCAATGTTTAAATCGCCAAGCATACCAAACGATGCGGATATACCACCAAAAGTAGGATCGGTTAACATGGAAATATAAGGCAAACCGGCATCGCTTAACTGCGATAGTTTACCGCTGGTTTTGGCTAATTGCATTAGGGAAAAAGCACTCTCCATCATACGGGCTCCACCACTTTTGCTAATAACCATGTAAGGCATATTGTGTTGTATGCAATGGTCAACAGCACGTGAAAATTTTTCGCCCATTACACTACCTAACGATCCACCAATGAACTCAAAGTCCATACAGGCAATCACTAAATCGTTACCGTTTACTTTACCTACAGCAACCCGCATAGAATCTTTCAGGTCGCTTTTGCTCCAGGTTTCTTCTAACCTTTTTTGGTAAGGTTTTAAATCGGTAAAGCCTAAAAAGTCTTTACTGCGTATGTTTTCAAACAGCTCGGTAAACTCGCTGTTATCAAAAATAATATCAAAATATTCGTCACTACCAACACGGTGGTGGTGGTCGCATTTGGGGCAAACAAAATAACTGTCACGTAAATCGTTTACGGTACATATATAGTTGCAGGATGGACATTTTGTCCATAAACCTTCCGGAACTTCTTTTTTCTCAGATGTTTTGGTGTCAATATTCTTTTTGATACGTTTGAACCAACTTGACTTGGTTTCCTCACTGGTTCCTTCTTCACCGGTCAAATTAACATCAAAGTCTTCAATTTTTTGCGACATATTGGAGGGAGTTAAAATACAAATATAGGGCTTTGACAGAAAAACTAATTTTTAGCCCTGTTTTCCTTTTAAATTGTGTAAACGGTTGTTAGTCAGCTATTATACTTTGTTGCTCGGGCCATTTTATTTTTTGCGCCAACCAGTTTTGCGATGCCGGTATCAGCCAATCGTTTTCCAGCTGATCTTTGGTTAATACCATATTATTAAAATACAATGTTTCCGGCGTGATAAATTGTTGGTTTACGGCGTACTGAACCTGATTAAGCGGTAGCATTTGCACTTTATCTTTTACCACAAAAGCTATAGTGGTACGGTCAAAAAAGCTAACCTTGTAAATATTTTCCAAGTGTTTTACAAACCTAACCGAGCTGTCGGTACTGCAACCGCTAACACCAGCCTGGGTTTCATCGGCCATTAAAATTAAAAACTGACCAAAAAATAAATAGCCGGCTGCTTTAACATCAGCACCATGACTTTGCCATTGCTCCGTAAAAACATTAATCTGCTCCTCAAGGTTCAACGCCTCCGATAAGGTAAATTGGCGACTACTTTGATACACCCACACACGAGATTGCGGATGAAAGTCTTGGGCCAATAACTGTTTATATTCAAGATTCATGGTGCAAAATTACGATAATAAGCGTTAAATAATGCCGGGGTAATTTTTAGGTTACCAACTGTAGCGCCCTGATTGATGCCTCCCCAACCCCTCCGAAGGAGGGGCTTAGGTAGATACTGATACAGCATAAATATTTTTATGTTATGAGCTATTGTGCTGCTATCATCGTCCCTTGCGACGCTCCGTTCGGGGTTCTGTTCGCTAATCAGCTTTTAACGTTAATGGTTAATAGTTAAACGTTAATTGCATAAAAGCAAATTTGTCTATATTTTAAACCGTAAGCCCAGTAGTTTGATTGTTATGAAAAGGTTTAAATAATTTTTTTAGTATTTTTAATTGGAAGTGAAGATGTGAATGAGGCTGGTTTTGCTAACCTATATTTAATACCAATTATTATGGCCAAGAAGGAACTGCAACTATTGGTTGCTGAACAGAAAATATTGAATAAAATTTATGCCATCAGAGGGCAGAAGATAATGTTGGATTCGGACCTGGCTGAAATGTACGGTGTTGAAACCAAGCGGTTAAACGAACAGCTAAAGCGAAATTTAAAACGTTTTCCTAAGGACTTTATGTTTGCGTTGTCTGCAAAGGAGTTCGAAAACTTGAAGTCGCAAAATGCGACTTCAAGTTGGGGCGGTAGGCGAACATTGCCCAATGCTTTTACGGAACAAGGAGTTGCTATGTTATCCAGTATTCTAAATAGCGATACAGCCATAGAAGTGAATATAAGGATTATAAGGGTTTTTACAAGGTTGCGTGAGTATGCTTTAACCCATAAAGAAATTTTACTTCAGTTGTCCCGACTTGAAAAAGAAGTGAAAAGTAATAGTAAAGACATTGAAAATATTTTCTCAGTGCTTAAAGAGCTAATTGAGAAAGATGCTCAGCCCGTGTCCAGAAAGAAAATTGGATATAAACATTATGATTAAACATTAAAACAAAGTGCGATAAGAATAATCTATTATAATAACTTTAATACATGAAATTGTTTTCCATTTTTTGTATTGGTTCAATATTTATGTTCGATACAAGTAACAGTAAATCTGTTACTTATTCTTACCAAAAGCAAGTTTGTACAACTACCGAATTTACCAATCTGGAGTGGCATATTACGTTGATTTCTAATGGAAGTTTTACTTACATGCAAACAGAATATAGTACCGTTAAAAACAAACTTTCTATTCCTAATGACACAATATTTTACAATGGCTTTTATACAAGAAAAAAAGATACTTTGGAGGTAAGCAAAATTAACGGGTTAGGAAGTTGCTCCGTATCGGCAAAGTATCTAATAAAAGCCGATAAACTTTATCCACTTAGCAAAAACTGTATTGATACTTTAAAAGGCGAAAGCTTTCTTTTTCTGGAAAGAGAAAAAAGATAAAGCAATCTATAAAGGTTTTATTGTTTAAGCGTTACGCATCCTTATACGCATTGTATAACTTAATACACTCCACCGCTTCTTTAACATCATGCACCCTTAAAATGTTAGCACCATTATTTAATGCCAACATATTTAAAGCAGTAGTTCCGTTAAGTGCTTCAGCTGCTGTAATATTCAGTATTTTGTATACCGTTGATTTACGGGAAAGTCCTGCCAGTAAAGCACCTTCTAACATGGAGAAAGCCTTTAGATTTTTTAATAGCTGCAAATTGTGCTGAATGGTTTTGCCAAAGCCAAAGCCGGGATCAATAATAATATCTTTAATACCCGCTGCCTGTAAAGCAGATTTGTAAGTGATTAGAAACTGCAACACATCCTGTACCACATTTTCATAATGAGGTTTTGCTTGCATATCAGCCGGTGTGCCTTGCATATGCATTAATACGTAAGGGATGTTTAATTCGGCAACAGTTGGTATCAGGTCGTCATCCATTGTTCCGGCACTAATATCGTTTACTATGTCTGCACCTAACTTTACAGTTTCTTTGGCCACCTTGCTATAATAAGTATCAATAGAAATAAATGTATCGGGAAAATATTTCCGAATAGCTTCAATAGCAGGGGCGGTGCGTTCCAGTTCTTCCGTATCACTAACCTGTAAGCTCCCGGGACGGGTGCTTTGTCCGCCAATATCAATAATGGTGGCGCCATCGTTAATCATTTTGCCCGCTGTATCTACAATTTGCTGTAATGCATTATGCCTGCTTCCTTCAAAAAATGAGTCAGGAGTGGTATTAATAATACCCATTACCACCGGTTTATCTATAACTAGAAGCCTTCCTTTACAATTAAGCGTTATCATCCGCAATTTGTTTGTTATTTTTGAAGCGAAGATAGTTTTTATAGTATTTAGTATAAAGTATGTAGTACTTAGACTAGGAACCATTAACTATCGACTATGAACTATTAACTAATAGAAGAGCAATGTCGCAAACCAACAGTCAGTACGATAGCGTTATACAACAGTGTAAAGATTTATTTTTAAAAAAGAGCAAGGACTATGGTACAGCCTGGCGCATTTTACGTACCATTTCTGTAGTGGATCAAATATATATTAAGGCGCAACGCATCCGTACTATTCAGGAAAAAAAGACACAATTAATTGGTGATGATATTCCCGGTGAATTTATTGGTATTATTAATTATTCCATTATTGGTAATATTCAATTAAGTCTGCCCACGGATGCACCAGAGGAAATGGATGTAGCTGAAGTAGCCAAACAATATGAGCATTTTAGCAATGTAGCTAAAAAGTTAATGCAAGATAAAAACCACGATTACGGCGAAGCCTGGCGCAGCATGAGTCAGGAAAGTTTTGTGGATTTGATATTAATGAAACTGCAACGCATCCGTCAAATATTGGTTAATGACGGTAAAACCATCATTAGCGAAGGCATTGATGCCAACTACAACGACATTATTAATTATGCCGTATTCGCTTTAATATTACAAAGCGAACAAAAAGCATAATGAAATTTTTAATAACTATTTATAACTCATTATGAAGATATTACTACAGTTTGTTAGAATTTTTGTTGGAGTATTATTTATATTTTCCGGTTTGGTAAAAGCGAACGATCCATTGGGTTTAAGCTATAAAATGCAGGAGTTTTTCGAAATCTGGGGTTGGCATGGTTTAAACGACTGGACCTTGCTTTCATCAGTTTTAATGAACGCCTTTGAAATAATCGCCGGTTTTGCGTTACTGGTAGGGTGGCGTATTAAGCTGTTCAGCTGGTTATTACTACTGTTAATTATCTTCTTTACCTACTTAACTGGTTATACTTATTTTACCGGCAAGCCTAAAAACTGTGGTTGTTTTGGCGATTGTTTGCCCATTACGTCCCAAACATCATTTTTAAAAGATGTGGTACTGTTGGTATTACTTGCCTATATTTTCTATTACCGTAACAAAATAAAACCGCTTTTCAGTAATGGTTTAAATACAGGTTTTATGTTGTTAATTACTATTGTAAGTTTTGGTATGCAATGGTGGGCATTACAGTACGGACCATTTGTTGATTGTCTGCCTTATAAAAAAGGTAATAACATAACCGAAAAAATGAAAATGCCTTCCAATGCCGTACAGGATAGTATTGCTATTTATTTTGTGTACGACAAACAAGGGCAGCGGGTAGAGTTTACTGCCGATAAATTTCCTGCCGATTTTAGCGATAGTTTATATACTTATGTTGACAGGGTAGATAAAGTAATAAAAGAAGGCTCTAATAATGTAGCTCCCATCAGTGGCTTTGCATTAACCACACCGGATGGTGAAGATGTTACCGCTACGCTTTTACAAGATAAATACGCCGTTTTATTATTTGCCGAAGCCCGTATTGCCAATGCAAAAGATTGGGCGGCTAAATTTAAAACCGTTTACCAAGTAGCCAAGCAAAAAAATATTCCCGTTTACATTGCCAGCTCTAGTTATACCGAGTTAAAGCAACAGTTAACTCAACATGGCTTACAGGATATTCCTTTATACAATTTTGATAACACAGCGTTCCGCACTGCGGCCAGAACAAGTCCTACATTATACATATTAAACGAAGGAACCATTGTAAATAAATGGAGCGGTAAACGTATGGATGCTGCAGTGGATGTATTGCAACCAATAGCAGCTTTGCCGGTACCGGTACCAGTAATTCCGGTTGTTGATACTATACCAACAACCGATACTTTACAAAACGTACAGCCGTAAAAGCCCAATTGCCACAGCTTGTTTAACTATACCATAAAAAAACTTTTGTACAGCCTCCTGGTATTAGGTGGTGTGGTTACATTGGTGTTTTTTCTGTTTCAGGGTTTTGGCGATCCTTCAAGGATGATTATGGGCCAAAGTGGCGATGCCAAAACACAGGAGTCTATCCGTAAAGAACTGTACTTGGATAAACCCAAATGGCAGCAATTTTTCTTGTATGTAAACGATATTTCCCCCATTGCTATTCATAATAAACAGGACATTGAGCAAAAACAATTAAAAGGTATATTTATTGGAGGCGATACTAAGCTGGCGTTAAAAGTGCCTTACCTGCGTAAATCTTACCAAAGCAAACGTGATGTCTGGAGCATTTTAATGCAAGCTTTGCCCGGTACTATTATGCTGGCCTTGGCCGCTATGTTTATTGCCGTCGCCATTGGTATTCCGTTAGGCATACTGGCCGCGGTAAAACAAAATACCTGGTGGGATACAACTGCTATTTTCTCCAGTATCATCGGTATTTCGGCGCCATCATTTTTTATGGGCATTATCATCGCTTATTTATTTGGTTTTGTATTAAGTGATTGGACAGGCCTGGACATATCCGGCAACTGGTTTAATGTAGATGCTGTTACCGGACAAAAAACATTATCACTACAAAATTTAATACTACCTGCTATTACACTTGGCATACGACCGCTGGCCATTATTACACAGCTTACCCGTAGTGCTATGTTAGATGTGTTAGATCAGGATTATATACGCACCGCCTACGCAAAAGGTTTAAGCAAACAACAAGTGGTTTGGAAACACGGTTTACGTAATGCCCTAAACCCGGTTATTACAGCCGTTACGGGTTGGTTTGCCGAGTTGTTGGCCGGTGCTTTTTTTGTAGAATATATTTTTGGCTGGCAGGGTATAGGTAAGGTAACGGTAGATGCGTTGGAGAAATTAGATTATCCCGTAGTAATGGGGTCGGTATTAATATCCGCTGCTTTTTTTGTACTCATCAATATCTTAGCCGATATTCTGTATGGCGTTGTCGATCCTCGCATCAGGATGAAATAATTTTTATTTGAAGCATCAGCAATAGTAACTCCGGTCAGCTTCAGTATCCCGCTTTACACTGCAACAATATTTTACAAGGCAGCGTATAACAATTTTTAGTTTCCAAAATTTACAATACAAGTCCTGTTATGGCCTTATAAAATATTGTTTCCGTTGCAATCGGGGCTATGCTCAACAGTGGTACAATACCCAACAAAAAAAACAGGCCAACACATAAGTATTGGCCTGTTTAAAAATATTAAACTTTTATATTAAAATCTGTAACCGATAGAAATACCGAAAGTTGTGTTTTTAGCATTTACGTTTTTAAAAGTATCTGCTCCAACACCAGAAAGTTTTGGTTGCATATTAACTAAACCTAAACCTGCATTTAACTGTGCTGAGAGTTTATTAGAAAACTCATAACCAACTAATACGTTTGCACCTGCGTCAAAAGGTTTAACCATACCAACTACAGCACCAGAAGTTGCATAATCTACAGCTGAACTTTTACTTTCAAATTTGATTTTTTCGCTATCATTATCGTCGCTTACTTTACCGGTAACACCATAAGCAACATAAGGACCAAAACCTAATAACATTTTTCCTGCACCTAATTCAGGTTTAAATATTAAGTTAATAGGAAGTTCAACATATCCTATGTTAGACTTAACATCTGTATCTTCCCATTTTGTACCTTTTGTTGTAAACAATAATCCTGGTTGCAGGTAAAACTGATCTGCAATTGGAATTTCTACGTTTACACCTGCATTAAAGCCTGGTAATAGTTTATTTGATAGTTTGTCATCTGCGGCATCTTTACCATTGATGTTTGATAAGTTAACACCTGCTCTAACACCGAAAGATACCTGTGCTTGTACACTTGTTGCAACTAGCATAACTGCGCCCAACAAGAAACTGATTTTGATTGCTTTCATAAATTTTAATTTTAAACTGTCTAAGAGTCTTTGATTTTTTAAAACGTTGTATGTATAAGTGATTATACCTAATTTTTAACAAATACCAATTATTGAGCTGCTTGTTTTTCTGCGTCAGCTTTCATTTTTTCGTTAGCTGTAATTAAAAACTCAACACGGCGGTTTTGTGCACGGCCTGCATCTGTGTCATTGGTATATTTTGGTCTAAGTAAACCATAACCAATGGTGCTGATACGCTCTAACGCAATACCCTTGCTGCTTAAGTAGTTTGATACGGTTGACGCTCTTTTTTCAGATAAGCCCTGGTTGTATTTTTCAGAACCTTTGTTATCTGTATGTCCTTGAATTTCAAGGTCAGTATCAGGATATTTTTTCAAAATAGTAATTAAATCATCCAAAGTTTTTTGTGCCGCAGTAGATAGGTTTGATTGGTCAAAACCAAATAAAACAGCACTGCTGAATTCTACTACAATACCTTCTTCTACACGTTCAACTTTTGCACCCGGAACTTCGTTTTTAATTTCTTCCGCTTGCTTGTCCATTTGTTTGCCAATTACTGCACCGGCAACGCCACCTACTGTAGCACCAATAATTGCACCTAATGCAGTGTTACCTGTAGCACGGCCAATAATACCACCAACTACAGCACCACCACCGGCACCAATAGCACCACCTTTTTGTGTTTTGTTCATAGAGTCGCAACTGGTTGCAGCTACAATGCTAAATAATCCTAGGCAAAGAATACCTTTTTTTAATGTCAACATAAAATAAAAATTTTGGTTAAGTATGAAGGTTTGAGGGGGCTTTAGGTGTTTTCAATATTACGTTTGTAGCAAAGTACAAAGGCATATCAAAAAAATTTTCGCAAAGTTAAGCGTAAATATTTTAGTTTTTATATTTTAAACAAGAAAAGACTGTATTTAACAGCCTTTTCTTGTTTAGTATTATACTATACAATTATTCTACAACAGTTGCAGGTGCTACTTCAACAGCTTCCTCAGTTGTTGCTTTTGCACCGGTATATAACCAGGTTTTAGCAACAGGAGCTTTTTTAGTTTTAGCCTTCGCTGTTTTTGATTTTTTTGCTGTTCCTTCTTCAGCTACATCTGACGATGCATTGGCTTCATCAGTTGCATTATTAAAAACTTGTAAAGGCTCAGCTTCGTTAAACTTAGTACCTAATTGTATTTGCATTACATTATTTTCTTTGTCGTAATACAAAGTACCTTCTGGTAACATATTTGTTTTTGGTGCTACTTCTTTTTGCTTTTTAGCTTTTGGTGCAGTAGCAACTGCTTCTTCCTGTACATCAGCTACAACTTCTTTAACAGGCTCTTGTGCTGGTATTTTATACAATGATGGTGATTGTTTTAAGTAAGCTTTAATTTTACCTTGAGGTAAACCTTCTATCCAAACAATACCTTTATTTTCTTCATCTTGTGTAACAGTTACATGACTGGCAGTACCTGCTTTATCTTTTAACTCATATACGCCAATTGCCGGGAAAATAGCATCTTGTGAAAGTGGTGCCGGCATTGGTAACAACTCAGCCGATTTTGGCCTATAATTTTGAGGCACTTCAGCCGTTTTTGTTTGAGTTACTGTTGGCGTCTCCTGGGCAAAAGCAACGGCGTTCATTAATAAAGCTACGGCGGTTGCATAAATCACATTTCTTTTCATATACATCAAATTTTGTTTAGTATTTGTGTTTTCACTGTTACTCTTTAAAATATTATGCCAAAAAAGGGTTTTGTTTAAAAAAACTCGTAAATTAAGTTTAAAATACCCTAAAATTAGTTTTGCACCTTGGTTAACAATTGCTCTTTTATAGGGAATTGAGAGTAGATTGCTTGTTTATGGCTGGATATGGGACATTTAAAAAGTTGATTAATGTTGTACTGTTGAGCCTAGCCCCGACAGCAGTGGATACCCCGCTGAAGGTTTGTGTAAGGGGAATAAAGTAGAGGGCAAACGGCAGAAAATATACAACTTTATAAACCGTTTTGCCTTAAAGCCTATGCCCTCTACCTTATTGTGGCGGAGTAGTAACGGATGGCGGGATACTGCAGTTGATCAGGGCGGTATAGTTGATGCTTCTAAAAAAAATGTATAAAAATTTATACACTTTTATCTCTCGATGGCTTGTTTAAAAATTTAGATGGGCCTTTGCATTGTATCTTTGCAGCCGTATAAGCGAAAAATAATTATGGCTAAAAGTGCGGATAAAAAAACGAACAATCAGGAAATAGCGGTTATTGGTGCCAAAGTGCACAACCTTAAAAATATAAGCCTTAACATACCCAAAAATAAATTAGTTGTTGTTACGGGAATAAGTGGCAGCGGAAAATCGTCGTTGGCATTTGATACCATTTATGCCGAAGGACAACGACGTTACATGGAAACATTTGGTGCTTATGCCCGACAATTTATTGGCGATATGGAACGTCCGGATGTTGATAAGATAACTGGTTTATCGCCGGTAATATCTATTGAGCAAAAAACAACGAATAAAAATCCAAGATCGACAGTGGGTACTATTACCGAGTTGTATGATTTTTTTCGTTTGTTATATGCACGTATTGGCGAAGCATACTCGTACAATACCGGTAAAAAAATGGTGAAGTGGAGCGAGGAACAAATTGTAAACGATATACTGGAAAAGTATGATGGTAAAAAAATTACTATACTGGCCCCCATGATACGTGGACGTAAAGGGCATTACCGTGAACTGTTTGAAGACATAAGAAAAAAAGGATTTTTAAAAGTAAGGGTGGATGGTGAGATTCAGGATGTGGTAGCAAAGATGCAGGTGGATAGGTATAAAGTGCATGATATTGAGTTGGTGATAGACAGAATGGAAGTGACTGACGATTTACGTACACGCCTTAGCCAGAGTACAACACAAGGGCTAAAAACCGGTAAAGACCTGTTATTTATTTTAGTGAATGACACTGACAAATTAGTGCAGTACAGTAAAATGTTGATGTGTGAGGATACGGGCATAAGTTACGAGGAACCATCGCCTAACTCTTTTTCCTTTAACTCGCCTTACGGCGCTTGCCCCACTTGCAGAGGTTTAGGTACTACATCCTACATAAGTATGGATGCGATAATACCCGATAGAACTGCGACTATTAAAGACGGCGGCATTTTACCAATTGGTGAAGAACGTGACGCAAATATTTATAAACAAGTACAGTCGTTAGCTAAAAAAAATAAAATACCGTTGAATAAACCTATACAGGATATTCCGGAAAATTTATTAAATCTTATACTGTTTGGAAATGAAACAGGTGAATCTGCTGAAACGGATTACGAACAATACCAGTATGATGCACAAGCACCATTTGAAGGGGTAGTGAATATGTTGAACCGTTGGTACCATGGTAATACCAGCGATAATATTAAGGAGTGGGCAGAGCAATACATGGAAACCAAAACCTGTGAAAGCTGTAATGGTGCAAGATTAAAAAAAGAAAGCATCTGGTTTAAAATTGCCGGCAGAAACATATCGGAGTTAAGTGATATGAACCTAGATAATTTAGCGGCATGGTTAGACGGAATAGAACTAAGAATAGATAACAGGCAAAAAACAATTGGTAAAGATATACTTAAGGAGATAAGAGAACGATTACAGTTCTTATTAAATGTAGGATTAACTTATCTGGCGTTGAGTCGTACATCCAGAACATTGAGTGGTGGCGAATCGCAACGTATTCGCTTAGCTACACAAATTGGATCGCAGTTGCGAGGCATAACTTATATTTTGGATGAACCTTCGATTGGTTTGCATCAAAGAGATAATCATAAATTGATACAGGCTTTACAATCGTTAAGGGATATTGGTAATAGTTTAATTGTAGTAGAGCATGATAAAGATATAATGCTAGCTGCAGATTACCTGATTGATATTGGCCCTAAAGCCGGTATACATGGCGGTAAGGTAGTTGCCGAAGGTTTACCAAAGGATATTGTAAAACTGGATACTATTACTGCCGGATATTTGAATGGTACCAACACCATTGCAACACCTGCTACTCGCCGTAAAGGGAATGGGAATAGTTTGGATATAAAAGGTGCAACGGGTAATAACCTGCAAAATGTATCGGTAAGTTTTCCTTTGGGTAAAATGATTGTGGTAACAGGAGTAAGTGGTAGTGGAAAATCAACGCTGATTAATGAAACGCTTTATCCTATTTTATCGCAACATGCTTTTAAATCAAAACAAGCTCCTTTAGCATATAAATCAGTTAAAGGATTGGAGCATATTGATAAAGTAATAGAAATAGACCAGTTGCCTATTGGACGTACGCCAAGAAGTAACCCGGCAACTTACTGTGGTTTTTTTACTGATATACGTACTTTATTTGCATCAATACCCGAAGCAAAAATAAGAGGGTATAATGCAGGACGTTTTTCGTTTAATGTAAAAAGTGGCCGTTGCGAAGTTTGTGAGGGTGGGGGTATGCGGGTAATTGAAATGAATTTTTTACCCGACGTATATGTGCCATGTGAAAAATGTAATGGTAAAAGGTATAACAGAGAAACGCTGGAGATAAGATACAAGGGTAAATCAATTGCTGATGTTCTGGAAATGACTGTTGAAGATGCAGTAGAATTTTTTCAACCGGTACCATACATATACAGAAAAATAAAAGTATTGGAAGATGTGGGACTTGGTTATATAACTCTCGGTCAATCGGCCGTAACGCTAAGTGGTGGTGAGGCGCAAAGGGTTAAACTATCAACCGAGTTAGGAAAACGAGATACCGGAAAAACTTTTTATATACTGGATGAACCTACAACGGGCTTACACTTTGAGGATATTAAACACCTGTTACACATATTAAACCAATTAGTAGAAAAAGGTAATACTGTTTTGGTAATTGAGCATAATATGGATGTAATTAAAATGGCTGATCATATTATTGACATTGGGCCGGAAGGCGGCGATGGAGGAGGAAAAGTTTTATTTGAAGGAACGCCGGAGAAATTAGTGAAAGTAAAAGACAGCCATACGGCTTTGTATTTGAAAGCAGAGTTATAAGTAAAATGCGTTTTTAGTTTTCTAAAATATAAAAAGGGTTGTAGCTATAAACTACAACCCTTTTTTATTGATTTAGAGATATTATTTTTTGTTACTAAAACTAAAGAAGAAAGATGTTGAAATTTCCCGTAGGAAACAGGGAACATCAGAAAATCTTTTCGGGTGTGGTTATAAAATAACCATTGTTTTTCATCCGGATATATTGGATTTTGCATGAGTCCCTGTTAGTACGGGTCCTTAGTTATGAGAAAAAAAGAACTACCATGTGTTGAGTTCCGGTAAGGGAACAGGAAGGGTTTAATAAAAATCTTTCAAAAATAAAAGAGAGACCAATAGAGAACGGATTAGGTTTATTCAACCAGGGTATTAGATTTTTTTAAACACACTCGCCTGTTCATATGTTTACCGGAAAAGTGGTGGTGTATGTTTTTACAACATACATATGTGAAACTTGTAAAAGGGAATTTAATTTTAATAAAACACCGGACATCTTAACTGCCTTCTCGCTCTTTTGTTAGGAGAGTCGCCTTCATTAAAACGAATACCTACTTTTAATAAAGTTGAAAAGAAAGAGTCGTTATCTTTTGGGTCTCCGCGTTGAACACCTTCTATTCTACCTGGGTTAGAACCTGGATTATTGTTTAACTGGCGATTGTTCATTTGCTTAGCTAATGCAGCATTTGCCGGAGTAAGATAATTGTCAAAATGTATAGGGTCAATGTAGTTGGTACTAACATCATCAATGTAATCGGTAAATAATTGGCGGTGGATTAATTCTAAACCAACATACATTTTATCGGTTACATAATATTTTACACCTAAGCCCATTGGTACTTCCATTTGAAAAAGGCTGTAAGGTTTTCTATTAGGATATTCTGCCATGCCTTGCCCTTCTGTTCTTAGTGGTTGTAAAGCAACCCAATTACCATTATTGTCTTTTGCTTTGGGGTTAAATCTAAAACCACCAAATCCAATTAAACCATAAGGTCTAAGTTTACCTTTCAATTCATCATCTCTTTCAAAAAATACGGTTGGATAAACTTCAGCAGCAACAAAGGCTTCCCAAACATGAGACTTAAAATGTAGATTACGATTAAAACGACTTCTTTCACGTCCACCTTTTAATGTAGTTTCTGCATCATCACCTTCAACTACACCATGGTTAAGTGCAACCCTGAAATTAAGCCACTCATTAGGGTGGTAACTTAAAAATACACCTGTTGCTAATTGAGTAAGTGAAAAGTCAACATCTTTTACAAAGCCCCTACCTATACCAGCAGATCCGCCAAGGTCGCCTAGGAAAAACATTGGGCCTACGCCAATGCCAAATTCCATATTACCTTTTTGGTTAAAAATAGATTGGGCGTTAGAATGGGAAGTGTACAAAAAGCAGCACATAGTAATGCTTAGCACGCATAGTCGTGCCTTCAAAAAAGCTCGGTTCATAGATATCAGATTTTCGGTTTCTCTTATTGGTTTTCAAGTGCTAAATTATATCAACCCAAAATCTCGTCAAATATTAATGAACTTTTTTTTTCTATTTACACCTTTTTAGCGTTCTAGTACTTCGTTAATTTACTAGTTAGTTATGTATTTATTACTTTTTTAAGCATTAGTCCTAATCATTTTAATATGGTCAATACCATCTTCGTCATACACATCACCCACTTGTACAAACCCAAATGATTCGTAAAATTTTTTAAGGTAAAGTTGAGCGCCAATTTTTATGTTATTATTGCCATGGAGTTGTAAACAGGCTTCAATACTGCGTTTCACCAATTCTTTTCCTGCGCCTGTGCCTCTTGCAGCGGTAGCCGTAGCAATGCGTCCAATAGATGGCTCGGTGTAGGATACACCCGGTGGTACAATTCTGGAACAAGCAATTACTGTATTGTTTTGTGTAGCAAATAAGTGATAGCACTGATTATCTTTTCCATCAGTATCAAGGTAAACGCAATTTTGCTCCACTACAAAAATGGCCGATCTTAATTGTAATATATTGTAAAGCTCATTAGATGATAGATCGCTAAAATGTGTCAGCTTCCATTCAATTGTATTAGTATCCATATTTATCTTTCCACAGTTTTTTTAAATAATTTCTTAGTTCATGTTCACGGGAATTATTTCCCGGGTCGTAAAATTTGGTGCCTGCAATTTTATCCGGCAAAAACTCCTGTGCAACAAAGTTGTTGTCGTAGTTATGTGCATATTGATAGTCTGCACCATAGTCAAGATTTTTCATCAACTTGGTAGGGGCATTGCGTAAATGCAAAGGCACGGGTAAGTCGCCGGTTTTTTGTACCATAGCTGCAGCACTACCAATGGCTACATATGATGCATTGCTTTTTGCTGAGCTGGCTAAATACACGGCACATTGCGATAATATAATTCTTGACTCAGGATTACCTACTTTATTTACAGCTTCAAAAGTAGCATTAGCTAATAACAAAGCATTAGGATTGGCATTGCCAACATCTTCGCTGGCCAATATAACCAAACGACGGGCTATAAATTTTATGTCTTCGCCACCATCTAACATGCGAGCCAACCAATACACTGCACCGTTTGGGTCGCTGCCTCTGATAGATTTTATAAAGGCCGAAATAATATCATAATGTTGCTCACCTGCTTTGTCATACAAGGCAACTTTTCGTTGGGCAATTTTCATTACCTGATCATCGGTAATTATAGTTTTGCCTTCTTCGTTAAATGGTGTGCTGGTTACAACCAGTTCAAATAAGTTTAACAGCTTGCGGGCATCACCGCCGGAAATATTTAATAAAGCTGCAGTCTCTTTTAGTTCAACTTTTTTAACTTGTATGTATTCGTCTTTTTCAATGGCGTTATGTAATAGCGCAATTAAATCACCCGGTTCTAATGCTTTTAACACATATACCTGCGACCTGCTTAATAAGGCGCTATTCACTTCAAAAGATGGGTTTTCTGTTGTTGCGCCAATTAATGTAATAGTGCCTTTTTCTACTGCACCTAATAATGCATCTTGCTGACCTTTATTAAAACGATGTATCTCATCAATAAACAAAATGGCATTGCGGGCATGTTTTGCTTGCTCAATTACTTCACGTATATCTTTAACGCCGGAGCTTATAGCACTTAAAGTATAAAATGGTACCGATAGTGTGTTGGCAATTATATTGGCAAGTGTGGTTTTTCCGGTTCCGGGTGGGCCCCATAAAATCATCGATGGAATTTTACCGGCTTCAATAGCAGTTCGTAATATGCTGCCTTTGCCAACAAGGTGTTGCTGGCCGGTTAATTCGTCTAAAATGCGGGGCCTTATTCTTTCGGCTAGGGGAGTCATTATTTGTACTTTGTTGGTTGTCAAAGGTCATGTTTTTTTGCCACAACACTAGCTTCTAAACCTTGTTTTTAGCGGTGTTTATGCACAGTGTATTTTTATATTACCAGCTTTAGTTCCTTGATCATCGTTCCTTGCGTCGCACTCTTGTACTGCATAACGCTAATCATCATAAAAGTTAATAGTTCATTGTTAATGGTTAATAGTTGGGCTTAAAAAATGGGACATTTCCCCTCCTCGGAGAGCCTGTCCCGTTTTACGGGAGGCGATAAACAGACACTTACTAATTTAATACGCTGGGGTGGGTTGCTGAATAGAATTACTGAACGATGAAGTGTGCGACGCAACAGACGATGATAGTAGTAATGCAGCTGATAACATAATAAAAAAAGACCGGCATAAACCGGTCTTTAATAAAATATAAAAACGTTTGTATTTAATCTTTTGCTTTTGGTTTAACGGTAGATTTTACCGGAGCTTTTACTTCTTTACGTTCGCCTTTTAAAGTTGACGCAATTTTGATAGCTTCGTAAGCATTAATAATACCACCATTGCGGCTTAACTCGCTAAAATCAACTTCTTCTTTTGTACCGGGATCTAACACTTTGCCATTAGGAACCGATACCGATTTTTCGATAGCGTATTTAACCTGCTCGGCCGTAAGTTTAGGATAGTAGTTTAAAATAAACGCAGCCAAACCCGCTACCACCGGCGATGCCATACTGGTACCTTGTAAATTAGCGTATGTATTACCACCCGGAACTGTTGCATAAATTTTTACACCCGGTGCAAAAACATCTACTTCTTTTTTACCGTAGTTAGAAAAGCTGGCAGTTAATCCGCCTTCTTTTATATCCAGTTTTGGAGCACTGGCACCAACGGTAATCCAGTTTGTAGCACGCTGTCCATTTTCGTAAACCGGGGTAGGGAAGTTAAAAGTTGTATCAAGGTTTTGAGCACTGTTGCCGGCAGCGTGCACTAACAATACACCTTTGCTTTGCGCATATTGTACAGCTTCATCCACCCATTTTTTTTCAGGTGAGTATGATTTACCAAAACTCATGTTAATGATTTTAGCACCATTGTCAACTGCATAACGAATACCTAAAGCAATATCTTTATCATGCTCGTCACCATCGGGTACAGCTCTGATGGTCATAATTTTTACATTATCAGCAACACCATCCATACCTACACCATTGTTACGTGCGGCAGCAATAATACCCGATACGTGTGTGCCATGCATAGCAGCACTGTTTGATACCATCAGGTTATTGTTGCCATAAAAACGATCATTAATATCGTTATAGTTATCGCTAACAACATTGCCACGGTAATTGGTAGGTGGTGTATCAGCAGCTTTCAATTTTTCTACTTCGCCTGATAACTGATTAAGAATAGCCACATTGCTTATCTCGTCAGTTTCGTTCATTTTGCAAAGTGATAATAACTGTCCTTTTGCTTTTATTGCAGCCGGATTAGTAGTGGTATAGCTATTTAAATCCTTACAAGTATATTCTTCTTTACCTAACTCTTTTTTAATAACGCTATCACCTTCTACTAAAGTTTTATACATACGGTTAAGCATCATTACCGAAAAAGCGTCCATTTCGCCGGCAACTTCTTCTTTTGCTCTTGACCACATTTTAAACTCGGTTGCTTCTTCCTTGCTCAGGGTAGCAACATCAATGTCCTTACCATCAAATTTTGTTTTGTATTTATGGTACACACGTGCTGCTTCGTAAGAATCTTTATCAACGTTGGTATTGTTTTTACCACCTAAAAAATTCCAGCCATGTACATCATCTACATAACCATTGTTATCATCATCAATTCCATTACCCGGAATTTCTTTTGTGTTAACCCACAACACAGGTTTTAAGTCTTCGTGCAGGGTATCAATACCGGAGTCAATTACGGCAACAATAACCGGTTCACTTTTTAATTTTTTGGCTTTTACAAATGCATAAGCTTTATCCATGCTTATACCATAAAATCCACTGTCCTTGTTATCCTTTAAATGCCATCCGTTTGGCACATCTTTTTTCTGTGCAAACAGGTTAATACTAAATAATCCTGCCGCAACAAATAAAGCAAATCGTTTTAATGAAATCATATTGTGTCTTTTCATGCTACAAAATTGGTGAATATGCGAAATTAACGTTTACCACTCATACATTTTACCTAAAACAAAAAACCCCTGTATTAATTTAATAACAGAGGTTTTGGTTATGTTGTTGACGGTAAACCGCTAAAATTAGTTGCTTAGGCTTATTTCCACCCTTCGGTTTTGCTGACGGGCTGCTTCAGTTTTAGCCGGGTTAATTGGTTTGTCTGGGCCAAATCCGGTACTGTTTAGTCTTTCCGCCGCTATACCTTTTGATACAATATAGGCTTTAACCGCATCGGCACGTTGTTGCGAAAGGCGCATATTTACCTCTCTTAAGCCTTCATCGCTACTATGGCCATCTATTTGTAGGGTAGCGGCAGGGAACTCGGTAAGTATGGTTACAATTTCATCTAACACCACCGTTGAACCGCTTGTTAACACAGCTTTATTTTTAGTAAACTGTATTTTCTTGGCTACAAAGTTTAATTTTTTAACAATTTCTTCTTTCTTTTCTTCTGCAATAGCAGGGCAACCTTGCAGTTCTTTTAGTCCTGCAACTTTCGGGCATTTATCTTCTTCGTCGTTAATACCATCACCATCGCTATCCGGTATTGGGCATCCTTTGTATTTTTCCACACCTGCAATAGTAGGGCAGGAATCGTCTTTATCTAGTATGCCGTCTTTATCTGTATCGGGCCAAGGGCAACCATTATTTTCTTTAGGGCCGGCAACACTAGGGCATTTATCATCTTTATCTAGTATACCATCTTTATCTGTATCAAGATAAGGACAACCATGGTTTTCAGCCGGACCGGCTTCTGTAGGGCAAGCATCTTCACCATCAGGTAGACCATCATTGTCAGTATCAGGGCAACCAAATAGTTCGGGTTTTCCGGGTAGAGTAGGGCATTTGTCCTGACTATCCGGCACACCATCATTATCAGTATCTTTTTCTACTTTATTCAGTGTGCCAAAATAAAGGCCTAATGTTGCACCAATTACCTGGTGGTTATATTGGCTGGCTGTATAATCTTTAGGTTTAAAAAACTTGTTTAATCCCTGGCTGTAATTAGCGGTTAAAAACACATTACCAAATTCAAAACCGGCTAATGCATTAAAACCAAAATCAAAAACCTTATAACCATCAGGTTCGTTACCAACTAACAGGTCTTTGTTTTCTTCTTTTAAGTAGGCTCCGTTTTTGGCAAAGGTTTCCTGCTCTTGTCGGCCGTTAAAGAAAAACGAACCGTAAGGGCCGGCACCTATAATAAATTTTGATTTTTTGCCTAAGGGTTGTTTGTACACAATGTTCAGCGGAATATCAATATAATTTATAAATTGCTTGGAGCGAATATTGGCTATGTCGGAAATCGTTGTATCAAAACGCTGATCAAACTTGCGACCTTTTTGCGTAAAAATCACACTAGGTTGAAAAAAGAAACGGCCATTTTCCTTAAAGGGTAAATCGCCAATTACACCAATATGTACACCAGTGCGACCTTTATAAAAACCTTTGGTTTCGTCCCAATTGGGTAAATTATTTTTTTCTAAAACATTAGAGGAGTGTCCACCAATTTGTAAGCCCACACGTGATTGTGCAGTTAACTGTAACGAGCAAAACAGTAAACAAAAAGCAGCTATAGTGTAACGAATCATGAGGTAAAAGTTAGTTTCAGGGATATGATTTTGGATGTAAAAATTGCAATTATTTCGCAAACCGCAAAAGTATTAATCTAAAAACAATTCTTATACAACTGTATATCAACTATTTTAGTATGTAGCAGGGCTTATTTATTTTCCGCAGACAGTCCCTCGGCCTTCTTTTGTTTGCGGTATTTGGCCAGGTTAATTAATAATACGCTGGTTAAAATAATGGTTAATCCCAATATCTGCATCCATGTTATTTTTTCGTTGGCAAAAAATACACCTAATAAAACCGCCACTACCGGGTTTACATACGCATAAGTACTCACCTGTGTAACGGGCCTTACACTTAATAACCAAACATAAGCACTGTAGCCCGCAATAGAGCCAAAGAAAATCAGATATACCACGGCCCACCATGCTTTTGCCGGTACCGCCTGCCATTCAAAACTCTGCCATTCGTTGCCAATAAAACTGCTTAACAAAAAAGCAAAAGCGGCTGCCAGCATTTGCCACGAGCTGTTAACCATGGCCGAGCCGCCGCCATTATACTTTGAGTATAACGATCCGGCCGCCCAACTAATAGTACCAACTACCAATATTATTAAGGCTAAAATTATCGGACTGTTACTGTCACCAAAATTCATTTTGCTAAACTGTTCGCCAAATAATAAAAGTACACCAATAAAACCAATGGCTAAACCAATAATGGTTTCCTTACTTTTAAAATTTGTTTTCCATTGTGGTTTATCCAACACCACAAACCATAGGGGCGATGATGAAACCAACACCGCCGCTAAAGAACTGGGAATAATTTTTTCGGCATAAATAACAGCGCCGTTACCAATAAAAAGTAATAAAAAACCGGTTACTAATGCAGTAATCACTTGCTTTTTATTCCATAGTTTTTCTTTGTTGTACACACACCACCCGGCTAGTAAAAGTGCTGAAATAGTAAACCTTACAAAGCCCATAATAAATGGCGGTATATCATGTATAGCTACCTGAATAAAAAAATAGGTGGATCCCCAGACAATATATAAAATGGCGAAAGCCAGTATAACCAGCGCAGTTGAAGGCGTATTTTTTGTTGACATATTATTTCCTGAATAAACAAACCTTATGGTAAAAGTTTATCGGCTGCAAAATTACGCTTGTACTATTAATTCTAAAGAAAGATTTTGGGGCTGTCAGCTTTTGTGCTACTATCAGCTACATATGCGGCTGTACGCTTGTAGTGGCCCGCCAACACACTTGGCCATACACACAATGGCCAGCTACCGCTTCCATCCGCCAGCCCATCAGCAGTAGTAACAATATTGGGCATTTGGCAAAATGGTCGTTTAAACTCTTAGGAGTTGCTTCAGCTTTTTACCCGCAGATTTTCGCTGATTTGTTTCGCAGATTTACGGGGATTTTTATACTGAATCTGCGAAATCAGTCATGTACTAAAATAACTAAATCTTAAATATTCAATACCTACTGTTGTTGCTGTCCGGCTAAAATTTCAACATACTCCGGTATAACATCGCCACTTTCACCGGCTGATTGCATGGTAACATCGTTTTGTTCTTCAAAAGTATGCCCATCTTCGTAACCAACCGATACGTAGACGGATAATGATTGACGTGCCGGGCCTTTAAATGTTCCTTTAATAGGAGAGCAGTCGTTAAAATCTCTGCCCACAGCAAGTTTTATATGATTGTTGGTTACCCATACATTATTAGTAGGGTCAATACCTGTCCAGCCATAACCGGGTATCCATGTTTCTACCCATGCATGGGTAGCACCTTCGCCACGCATACCGTCTTTGTTGGGGCAAATATAACCGCTTACATACCTGCTGGGTATATGTAGTTTTCTTAAAACTTCCAGCATCAGATGCGCAAAATCCTGGCATACGCCGGATTGTAATTCCAATATTTCTTTTACCGTTGTTTCTATATTGGTTATACCCTTTATGTATTTAAAGTTGTTGAAAATATACTCGCTGCATTTTTCAACAATGGTTGCTACCGTCATATCTGGCGTAACAAACGCATCAATCAGTTCTTGTAACTGTTGTTGCAGGTCGGTTTCTTTTAGTTGAGCCAGCTCTAACAGTTTTAGGTTAAAGCTTACTTCTTCACGTAATTGTTGTAAGGTGGCAGTACTATTAACCGGTGGGTTAGGATTACCTAATGTGCGGATAATTAACTTGCTTTCTATAACCAACTCCTTATGTGCAGTCATTAAATTAAACATGCCAAACTGGTTGCCCCAATAATCTTCTACTTCGAGTATATCGGGGTTTTCGCTTATGTTTAATTGGTGAAAAAGTGTTTCCTGTACGTTACAATTAAAAGGGTAAATTCTTATTTCGTTTACACTTTCCTTAACCGGACGATCGTACTGGTATTTTGTTATATGATGTATATTAAAAACAGGCATGCTGGCAATATGTTAAGCGTATGAAAAATAAATTCTTGTTAGCTGGTTAGAAAAGTTAACAAGATCGTTACGCAGATTGTATAAATAATTAGGTAAACTGGTTTCCTTAATTGTGTCCATGTCGGCAAATTCAACTTTACTTATTATTCTGCCAAATGTTTTTTGTAATTGATCAACTCCTTCAATTTTTGCATCGGTTGTAATAAAATTTAAATAACGTTTTACACGGCTTAAGGAATAAATTAAAGACCTTGGAAAATCCTGATTGAAAATAATATGTTCGATAACGGAAATATTATGCTCGGCACGGGTGTATTTTTTTAAATACAATTCGTAACCGGATAATGATATAAGCAAATTGCGCCAAAATAATATGTCCTGCGATTGTCCTAACTGGTGATTTATTTTTTGAAAATGCGCATAGGTTATATCAATGGTTAAAATAGAACGTTCAATAAATTTACCCAGGTTCATAAAATTCCAGCCTTGGCCACGTGGCATGGTACTATCGGTAACACCGTAAAACAAAGTATTGTTTTGATCCAATTCATCAATTACTTCCAGCGCATGTGAACCTGTAATTTTTGAAGGCAGCGCCGGATCGTTAATAATAAGATATAATTGATTTACCTGCTCCCATACTTCTTTGGTAATATTATCCTGTACACCACGGGCATTTTCACGGGCTTTTGATATAAGTACTTTAATGGAGTTAAAGTTTTTAGCATCATTTATTAAATAATGAAGTGCGGCATTTTCAGAAGCAGTTACCTCTTTTAACTGTTCATCGCTGGTATAAGCGCATAGTGTAACAACGTCTTTCCAGGTAAATGAGGCATTGGTGCCGCTGTCAAAGGCAAGTATATAATTGGTACGTATAACACGCATTAAACAATCGCTGCGTTCCATATAACGGTTTAACCAAAAAAGTGAATCGGCAATACGACTTAACATATTATCTAAAAAGTTAAAAGGTTCAAAAGTTCAAATGTTCAAGGTTATTAACTCCTATTGAGGTAATTACTTTTACACAATAGTTTGTAACGAGCATAATGCTGAATAGTATTACCGAACGGCCCCGATTAAAATACGGGGTACTGCAAAATGGCCAATAGAATTGTTGCAGCACAAGTGAGTGACACAACAGGCGATGATAGTAGCAATGCAGCCGGTAACAAAAAATAAAAACTACCCTTACAAATCCACCACCCAAGTATCTTTACTACCACCACCTTGCGATGAGTTTACCACCAACGATCCCTCACGAAGTGCTACACGAGTTAAACCACCGGGTACTATTTTAATACCTCCGGGGCCGCATAGGGCATAAGGCCTTAGATCAACGTGACGAGGTTGTAACTTACCATCAATAAAACAAGGTACGGTGGATAGTTTTATAATAGGCTGCGCAATAAAATCACGTGGGTTGGCTATGATTTCTTTTTTTACACCAATGATTTCTTCTTCCTCAGCTTTATCGCCCATTACCATACCGTAACCACCCGATTGGTTGGTACGTTTAATGACCATTTTGTGCATGTTTTCAAATACATGTTGCCGTGCATCTTCATCTTCCATACTGTAGGTAGGCACGTTGGGTAATATTACTTCTTCGTTTAAATAATATTTTATCATGGCGGGCACATAAGCATACACGGCTTTATCATCGGCAACACCATTACCAACTGCATTTACAATAGCTATATTTCCTTTGCGGTAAGCACTCATTAAACCGGGCACACCTAAGGCACTGTCTGGTCTGAATACCAATGGATCAAGGTATTCATCATCCAGCCGGCGATATAACACATGCACCTGTTGTAAACCCGCTGTGGTTTTCATGTACACTTTATGGTTATCTACCAACAAGTCACGACCTTCTACCAACGGAATACCCATTTGCCGTGCTAGGAATGTATGCTCGAAATAGGCTGAGTTGTAAACACCCGGTGTAAGTAAAGCTACTGTAGGATTTGATAATTGCTGTGGTGCTAAACTGCCCAAAATATCGTGTAGTAAAAGCGGATAGTTATTAATCATGCGGGCTTTGCTGTTGCCCAACATGCCAGGGAAAATGCGTTTGGTTACTTCCCTGTTTTCTAACATATAGGATACACCGGAAGGTGTACGCAGGTTATCTTCCAGAATATAAAAAGTACCGTCTTGTCCACGTATTAAATCGATACCTGAAATATGAATATACAGATCGTGTGGTACTTTAACGCCATGCACTTCACGGGTATAATGCGGGCAGGTAGCTATTAATTCGGCAGGTATTACTTTGTCTTTAAGTATTTGTTGCTCTGAATAAATATCTTTTAAAAAAAGATTTAAGGCCCGCAAGCGTTGAGTGATGCCCAACTCAATATGGCGCCATTCGGTACCGGTAAGTATGCGGGGAATAATATCAAAAGGAAAGATTTTCTCAATACCGGCTTCATCACTATATACAGTAAATGTAATGCCCTGGTTCATGAAAAGTTCACCGGCTTGTTTGTCTTTTTGTAATAAAAGTTCAACAGGTAGTTGCGCAATGTCATTATAAATTTGACTGTATTGCGACCGAATACCATCCTGAAAACACATTTCGTCCCAAATGCCCGTGTAGGCTCCATAGCCCTCAAACAGTTGCTTGCCAATCATAACAGTTAGTTTAGGTGTGAAGGTTAAATAATATATATGCGCAATGGCAACCGTGTGTGTGAATATAATAATAATAACTGTAAAAAATACAGGGCTATTTATTTTTATTTTTTTGTTACAGCCTTTGTAACAATGTTTTAGATAACTTTATTTGGATATGTAGTTTACTTATTTTTGTTTAGTTAAGCTGCATGATTTGGTACTTAAGTGTTATTTTATAATTTAACAGTATGAAGGGGTTGTTGTTTTTTATTTCAGGGTTATTGTGTTTGGTGGCATCAATTAATGCTCAATCGTTAAGTATTGAAGAGAGTTATGCCCGCAACTCGCCGGGAGTGGTAATGGTACAAACTGTTTTTTCGGGTACGGTATATGTTCGTAAGGTAGATATTAACCAAAAGAACTTTGATAAACTGGTAGATTCGATCAGAGCATTGGATCCATTACAAACGATGTTATCGGCAGAACAAAAACTGGATTTACTTATTTCTACATTATACCGATCGCCAGCACGTTTTTTTTCGCCTACTTTTGAATACTTGAGCCAGCGCCACAGGTTTATTGCGAATGGTACAGGTATTTTTATTTCGTCTGACGGATATGTTTTAACCAATTGCCACGTAATTGAAAGAGACAGTGCTTATATACAAAGACAGTTTATGTTATCTACTTTTCAGGAGGTAACTGAAAACAGTATAACCTCATTAGAGCAGTCCTGGCAAGTATCATTATCAGAAGAGCAGCGCAATATATTGTTTGATGTATATAGCTTTTTATACTCTCGTACATCACCCATGCAACTATCGGATGTAGAAAAGGAAATTAATGTTGTTTACCGGATTGGTAATGATAAAAATAATGAAGCCAGAATAAAAAAGGTAGCCAGGGTATTAATAAAAGGCGACCCCATGCCGGGTAAAGACGTAGCGGTTTTAAAGATAGATGATGTAAGAAATTTACCATCATTAAAGATTGCGAGAGAAAGTGTTCCGCGTATTGGTAGCAGGGCATTGGTAATTGGTTTTCCCGATCCTGTTGGTAATAACGCATTTTTAGCCAAAGAATCAGTAAATGAGCCTACGTTAACAGTAGGTGTAATCAGTTCTATAAAACATTCTGTAAATAATTTTCCGGTAATACAAATGGATGCTATTATAGCACATGGTAGTAGTGGTAGCCCGGTTTGTAACGAAAAAGGGGAGGTGATTGGTTTAGCCACATTTGGATCTATTGAAAAGAAAAGCGGCATACTGGCCAGCGGATTTAATTTTGCCGTACCGGTTTCTGTTATTCGTGAGTTTATCGATTCACTAAAAATATTACCCGAACAAGGTAGTGCAAGTGCCTTATACAATCAAGGGTTACATTTCTTTTATACCTCTTATTATCGTAAAGCATTAGCCAAATTTAAAGAGGTAGAAAATGTAAATGCTAATTACCCCATGCTTTATTCTTTTATGAACGAAGCAGAACGTAAAGCTGCATCGGATTTTGACAAACAAAATTATTTTGAAAAATACTTTTTCCGCATCATGGCGGTGTTTTTAATTCTGGCGGGTATATATGTTTATTTCCGCAGGTTAGGAGCCAGACGAAGATTGTTTAATAGGAAAAAAAGATAACTTACTATGTAAAAACAAAACCCCTCAAACGAGGGGTTTTGTTTTTACGAACTAAAATATATTTATTGCAGGTTTAATTTTATCTGCAACTCAGTAAATTGCTTGTCGTCAATGCTTGCAGGTGCATCCAACATCACATCTCTGCCCGCATTGTTTTTAGGGAAGGCAATAAAGTCCCTGATGCTTTCGCTGCCACCTAAAATAGAGCATAACCTATCAAAACCAAAAGCTATACCGCCATGTGGTGGTGCGCCATATTCAAATGCGCCTAGTAAAAAGCCGAATTTATGTTGTTGCTCTTCTGCATCCATGCCTAAAGCTGCAAACATTTTTTCCTGTAACTCTCGTTGGTAAATACGTATTGAACCTCCGCCAATTTCGTTACCGTTTAACACCATATCGTATGCATTGGCTTTAATGTTTGCATATGGATGTTTCAAGTATTCAGCCGCATTTTCAATAACCGGGTTGTTATTAATCATGGTGCTTATATCCGATGGTTTTGGCGAGGTGAACGGATGGTGACGGGCTACCCAACGGTTACCATCTTCATCATATTCAAATAATGGGAAATCCAATACCCATAATAAACGGAACTCGGTTTCTTTTCTTAAGCCCAAACGTTTACCCATTTCTAAACGTAATTCGCTGGTTGCTTTACGGGTTCTTTCTTCTGCACCAGCTAATAATAATACAAGGTCGCCGGGTTTAGCACCTGCTGTATCAGCAATAGCTTTTAAGCGGCTTTCGTCGTAAAATTTATCAACGCTGCTTTTGTAAGTGCCATCTGTATTTACTTTAATAAACACCAGGCCTTTCATACCAATTTGCGGACGTTTAACCCACTCCGTAATCTCATCAGTTTGTTTGCGGGTATATTCTGCACAACCCGGTACAGCAATAGCAATAACGGTTTCTGCACTATCAAATACCTGAAAATCGGCACCATTAATTAACGAAGCAATACTTTCTTTGGTAGTAAATGTGTGCGACGGAAACTTTAAGTTGCACAACTGCATCCCAAAACGAATATCCGGTTTGTCGTTACCATAAGTCCACATGGCTTCTTCCCAGGTCATGCGTTCAATAGTATCGGTATAGTCTATGTCTTTTACATCTTTAAAAATATGGCGCACCATACCTTCAAACATGCTTAAAATATCTTCTTGTTCTACAAATGCCATTTCACAGTCAATTTGGGTAAACTCCGGTTGACGGTCGGCACGTAAATCCTCATCCCTAAAACATTTTACAATCTGGTAATAACGGTCGTAACCGCTAACCATTAATAATTGTTTAAAGGTTTGTGGCGATTGCGGCAAGGCATAAAATTGCCCCGGGTTCATACGGCTTGGTACTACAAAGTCACGGGCACCTTCTGGGGTAGATTTAATTAAAAACGGTGTTTCAATATCCATAAAACCGTTGGTGTGCAAATAGTTTCTGGCAGCACGACCTACATTGTAGCGCAACTCCAGGTTCTTTTTTACAGCGTTACGGCGTAAATCCAAATAACGGTATTTCATACGCAGGTCATCGCCACCATCCGTATCATCCTGAATGGTAAATGGCGGCACTGCCGATTTATTTAAAATGGTAAAGCTGCTTACAATAAGCTCAATATCGCCAGTGGGAATATTGGCGTTTTTGTTAGTACGTTCGTTTACAGTTCCAACTGCCTGAATAACAAACTCACGTCCCAGTGGAGTTTCTTCCAGTTGTTTATTTAACTCTTCACCAAATAGTAATTGTGTAATGCCATAACGGTCGCGTAAATCAACAAAGGTAATAGCGCCAAATTTTCGCACTGTTTGTACCCATCCGGCCAAAGTTACCTGCTGGCCTGCGTTTGCTAATCTTAACTCACCGTTGGTATGTGATCTGTACATATAAATTGTAGTTGTGTAAAATGCTCAATAGAATTACTGCTGTTCAAGTGTAAGTCTTTCATTCATTTCCACTGGAAATAAATGAAATCCCAATCCTTTCGGATTGCAAGAAACCATGATAGTAGCAATGCAGCTGATACCATAAAAAAACTTACAGCGCTTTAAACAGTGCGCAAAGATACTAAGGGTTAAATTATTGGCCAATTGTGCTTTAAATAAATATTTGGGGTGGAAACCGGCTGCAGTGCTACTATCATCGTCTGTTGTGTCACTCACTTGTGCTGCAACAATTCTATTGGCCATTTTGCAGTACCCCGTTTCTAACCCCGCTGTTCGGGGTATTTTAATCGGGGTCGTTCGGTAATGCTATTCGGCATTGTGTAAAAGCAGGGTCTGTCCTGAAAGTCTGTAGAAAAATATTTTTACTCTTTTTTTATGTAAAACTTATAATTACAGCATCGTGCCTGTAATAATGCGAGGCTTATGAGATTTTTTATACTTACCGTTAGTTTATTGTTAGTTGGATTAGGACTTAATGCACAAAATAGTTGGCCAAATATTAAAAAAGAGAGTTGGCAGGCGCTGGTATATAAAATTACTGCCGATACTGCTGAACGTTATATTCACGAAGGCATATCAACTCCCGAAACCTATTTAAATCAAAAGCCGTTTGCTATCTGGAAAAAAGATAGTACGTTATATCAAACTTTACCGGTTGGCAATTATGTAGTTCTATCTGTTAATAATTACAAAATAACGGCACATTATTATTGCCAAAGCCGTTTAAATATTTACCCCATTAATAACCAACACCGGGTACAAATAGAAGTGTTGGATAGTGTAGGATTGCCCGCTAAACAAGCTGCTGTTTGGATAAATAAAAAAAGAGCCCAAGCCATTAATAACAGCAGTTCTTTTTTACTAAAAAATAAATACCCCGATGAAGCTATTATTAAAGTAACTACACCGGGTGATACTTTATTTATGGAACTAACCGCCAAAGATGACGTGGAGAAAAGGGCATTTGAGCAACGTTGGCATAACTTTTTTAACTACAATAAAACCGGACGAATGTTAGCCTGGCCTGCAAAAAAGATAGACAATCTTTTTTCGGGCAATCATTATTATAAACGTAGAAAATATAAAAATAAGGATATCAATAACGGGTACATGATTTTTAATAAACCTATGTACAAACCCAACGATACCGTAAGATTAAAAGCCTATATTTTAAACAAAAAGTACAAGCAGATTAACAAGCCATTGGATTTGTTTTTAAACTATTACTACAACGGTAACAGTGTTACCAAAAAAATGGGACAAATAAAACCTCAAACTCCCGGTGCATTTGTTTATGAATTTGTTATAGGAGACTCCTTAAAAAGCGATCAAACCTATTATGTACATTTTCAGGATAAAAAGGAGAATACTTATGCAAGAAGCAGTTTTGCCATTGAAGATTATTTATTAGATGAGGTAAGTAGTTACGAGGTAAAATCGGTTAAGGATAATTATTTCCGTCACGATACATTGGTTTTTAACGCAACTGCTAAAGATGCAAACGGATTGGGATTAATGGATGGTAAAGTGAGTTTGTATTTGCTGCGTAACAATGTAAACGCCTACTACAAAGACCGTATGTATATAGCTGATACATTATGGACAAGTGAAAAAAACTTAGCGGTTGATGACGATACCAGGTTTGAAATACCAGGCAATCATTTTCCGGAAGCCGATATGGAGATAACAGTAAAAGCCGTTTTTAAAAATAGTAATAATGAAATTCAGGAAAAACAAACCCGCATTGCATTAGCGGCTAATCAGCAAATGATACAGGTTGAGCAAGCTGATGGTTATATTACCGCTACTTATTGGCAAAATGGCAAAACCCAAACAATTGAAGGAACGGTTGATAACGATAAAATAAATGCTGCTGCTATTAAGTTTCCATACAAGAAGAAAATAAATCCTCATGTCAGTTATTATTCATTTATGGCAAAACAAGGTGATTCTGCCATTGCCAGACAATACCAGGCGGTAAATAATTATTACAAACCCGGGTTTAACCATATACAAGAAAAGGAAATTGTTGGCTTTGGCTTGCATAATCCTTATAATATAGCTATACATTATACCATATTTAACGGAAATAAACTGGTAGATTATGGTGTAGACACCGCAACAAAAATTGTTTGGAAAAAGAAATTAAAAAAGAACACCATCTACAAAGTAGAATGGAACTATGTATGGGCGGGGCATGAGCAAAAAGGAAATGATCAGGTTGTTGTAATGAACAAATTATTACAAACAGAAATAGTAGGAGCACAAACCGTTTTTCCGGGACAAAAAGATACTATTACTATTAATGTTAAAGATTATAAAGGTAACCCGGCAAAAGGGGTTAACCTTACAGCGGTAAGTTATAATACACAATTTGGCGGCAAGGCATCAGTAAGTGAGCCGCCATACTTGCAACAGTTTAAATTAAAACGCCGCATATTATTTGATAATTATGAGCTGGAAGATACCGATATGACCCGCCATTTTCTATTAGGCAATCATAACAAATGGGTAGAAAAGTTTAGGCTTGATACTATGTTGTATTATCAACTATTATTTCCTGAAAATGGTAAAAGAATAATACAAACAAAAGTATCGGAGTTTTTGCCACAGGTAGCTATACATGTAGTGCAAAAAGGTGTACCACAGCAAATTCAATTATTGTATATAAACAGAGATTTAACCTGGTACAATGGTGTAACCGATTATGCCAAATATGCTTTTGCGACCATGCCGGGTTTTGTACAGTTTGGTTTTAGGTTAAAAGAAAGTTACATACAACTTGATAGTATTTACCTGCAACCATATTACAAACATGATATTGTTATTGATATTGATAAACTGGATGGTAAGTTTCTGGTAAAGGAGATGCCAAAAACATTTACTGCGGAAGAAAGACAATTATTGGAAACTAGAATATTGAGGTTAGATAATAGTTATACGCACAGAGGTGGTTATTTGTGGCAAGGTAATACGGTGGTGCAGTTAAACTCCAATCAAAGTTTTGTTGTTGGCCCTTTTAAAAGTAGCCCGACTATTAAGTTTTACAAGACAGGTATATTTGATCTTGATCTTCCCTTTGAGCCAACTTATCAATACCGGTTATCAGAAAAAATATACCGACTGGAAAAGAAGCCTTTGTTTCCGGAGAACAGTCCGGCTTCTTTTATAAATAATCCTGAACCTAATTGGACATTAGGCGATACATTGGTGCCTCCGCCGGAAATTAATTATACTAAGCCTGCTGTTTACACCAACAGCATTTATTTAGAAACCAATGACAATTATTACAATAATAAAAAAGGAACTGGTCAATTTGTTGTTGCTGCATTAGCGGACTCAAGTTTTGAGTATGGTATTTTAAGATCTTTAGCGGATACGGATATTGTAACACGCATTAAGCGATATAATATTTTAAACTATAACAATGTAACACCGGGTAAATATGAATTAGTTTTAAGAACCTACAAAGGCACGTATGTTGTAATAGAAAATATAGAAATAAAAGCAGACGGTATAAATTATGTAAATGCAAAAGCTGTAAAATTTTATAAGGATAATGCTTTTGTGGAAGGTCTAATAAAACAGCAACAGGAAAAGAGACAAGCTAAGCTATTACTAGATTTGGAAAAATATGAAAAGCAAAAAAGGGTAGAAGCGCAGCCTGGTGCAGTTGCCATGCCGGAAGGTAAAGCAAGTATTTCAGGTCAGGTAAAAGACAACAAAGGAGGATCAGTAATAACAAATGTATCTGTAAGTTTTAAAGGCTATACAAAATCTGCATTTACCGATGGCGGTGGTAACTATAGTTTAAACAATTTAAAAAGCGGAAATTATACCATTGTGTTTACTGCAATAGGTTACGAAACATTTACGAAGGATGTATTTCTACAAGACGGTGCTTTAGTTGTTATAAACGCTGCATTAAAATTATCGGAAAATTTAATGGAGGAAGTCGTAGTAGTAGGATATGGTGTACAGAGAAAAAAAGAGATGACAGCATCTATTGCAATTGTAAAAACTCAAGAATTTAGTTCGGCTTTACAAGGCCGTGTAGCGGGAGTACAAATAAATGGTAATGCTGGTGCCAGTGAAAGTATAAGGATTCGTGGGTTAAGTTCTTTAAATGCTGATAATGGCGCATTGTATGTAGTAGATGGTGTTATTGTAGATAAATTACCAGATGGGATTGCACCCGAAAATATTTCTATTTTAAAAGATGCTGCGGCCATTAGTTTGTATGGAGCCCGTGCAGCAAACGGCGTAATTATTATTACGACAAAAGGTTTTACGGGGCCTGTTATTCGGGATCAGTTTAAGGATTATGCTTTTTGGCAACCCAACTTAGTAACTAATAAAAAAGGACAGGTTTCCTTTGCAGTTACTTATCCCGATAATATTACCAGTTGGCAAACATTTGTGGTGGGTGTGGATAAAAAGAAACGTATTACAAAAACCTCAACCATTGTAAAAGCATTTAAACCTTTACTGGCACAATTATCGGTGCCGCAGTTTTTAGTAGAAGGTGATAGCAGTGTATTTACCGGTAAATTAATCAACTATACCGATGAAAAAACAACAGCAAGCATTAGCACAAAAATTGGTTCGCAAACACAAACACAGCAGGTTGTATTACCGGGTAAAGAAAGTGTAATTGTACCTTTTGCGGTACAACCGGCAAATAATGATACACTGGCTGTTACTTTTTCAATGGATGCTGCCAACGGATTTAAAGATGGGGAATTACGCAAAATACCGGTTATACAAAAAGGCACAAAAGAAACAATAGGTAATTTTTGGGTACTACCAACCGATACTGCTTTTACATTTACACCCGAAAAAGATGGAAGCATAATTGTTCATGCACAAAACAATACCATTGATGTTTTATTGGATGAGTTGAAACACCTGAAAGATTATCCGTATTACTGCATGGAACAAACTGCTTCAAAAATAAGAGGATTGTTAGCGGAGCAGAAAATAAAAACCAGTTTAAAACTGCCGTTTACAGAAGAAAAATTATTGCAACAGTTAAAACGCAAATTGCAAGAAGCCCAAAACTTTGATGGTGGCTGGGGTTGGTGGAAAAGTGGCGAATCTAATCTGTATATATCAACTTATATCACCAAAGCATTACAACCATTAAAAGATGATATATTAATGGCATCCGCCATTCGCAATGCGGTACTGTTTTTACAAAACAAATTAAACACCATCAATCGCTATCAATTGTTGGAAGTGTTGTACACCCTTAGCGAAACCGGACATCAAATGGATTATGTTTCCTATTTGCGAAAAATTCCTTTCGATTCTATTAGTCTGCATAACCAATGGCAGGTAGTTAAAATTAAACAAGTGCAAAACCTGCCTTACGAGTTGGAATTGAATAAACTGATGGAACAAAAAACACAAACCATGTTGGGTGGTTTACATTGGGGTAGGGATAGCTACAGTTGGCAAAACAATGCCATGGCCACTACCACCTTAGCGTTTCAGGTTTTAACCAACGAAAAAAATAAAGAACAGGAACTGGGTAGTATTCTACAATATTTTTTAGCTAACCGAAAAAATGGTAGCTGGCGTAATACGGTGGAGTCTGCAAATATTACCAGTGTGTTGTTGCCGTATTTATTAAGTAAAAATGCGGCACTAATGGATAAAGCTGTTTTACAGGTTAACAACAATACCTACACACAGTTCCCATTAACCTTGTCTATTGCAGAAAAAGGAAATATTGATATTAAAAAATCTGGCGGTGGTATGATGTACTTAACTGCATGGCAACAATTTTTTAATAAAAAACCACAGGCGGTAACGGATAGATTTGCTATCACTAGTTCATTTCTAAAAAATGGTACAACCATATCTCATTTGCAAGCTGGTGAAAAAGCAACTATGAAAGTAAAGGTTGTTGTACATGCTGATGCTGAATATGTACAGTTAGAAATTCCCATACCTGCCGGTTGTACCTACGCCGAAAAGAAACAAAACAATTGGCGTGTACACAAAGAGTTTTTAAAAGACAGAATGGTAATTTTTATAGAATATATGCCAAAGGGTGAGTATGATTATGAAATTGAACTGGAGCCGCGTTACAGTGGTAACTATCACTTAAATCCTGTAAAGGCCGAGCTAATGTATTTCCCAACTTTTTATGGTCGTAATAATATGTCCGATGTAAATATTCTTACAAAATAAAATAGTGATTTGTTTACCAGCTGCAGATCCCTGATTGAGCTTTACTTGTTCCCACGGTACCGTGAGGGACTCCGTTCATCGTTCTGTTCGCTATTCAGCTTTAAGTTAATCGTTATTAGTTAAACGTTAATTGTATTATATACTATTAACCAATAACAGTTAACCATGAACAATGAGCGATGAGCAATGAACAAAAGTTGAAGGGCTGCGCTGCTTAGACGTAAATGGGAGCGCAGCGTACATTGCAGGCGGGCAGCGGACTGCAGGTGATTAGTATTGCTGTTGTTGACAACCCCAAAGTAAATTATTAATAATAAAAAATCTATCTACTCAAAACTTTTGCATAACGGTTTACATCTGCTTCCGGTGAAATAGCTTTTGCTTTGGTAATATTGTTGGTGAGTTGTTGTGCAAAATATGGCGCTAAGGAGCAGCCTTTAGTACCCATGCCATTTAAAATGCCAATATTGGGTTGCCTTGGGTGAAAGCCAACAAACGGTCTTCGTTCCACAGTAGCAGGTCTTACACCTGCTAAATGTTTTTCAACCGTAAAAGGTATTTTTAAAAAATGTTGTAGTTGTTGTAATGTACTATTGTAAAATTGTTCAGATGGTTTATCGTCGCTAAAATCCCATAAGTAATTCGAGCCAATCCAGAATGTATCAGGTTCTTGCAATGGCGCTAATAACATTCCTTTTTTGTAAACATAGTCCTGCGATAAACCGGGTATTGATAAAACCAATGCTTCGCCTTTGTTTGGCGCAAAGGGTAGGTTTTTAAAAAAGGTATTAGTACTTCCGTCGGCACCATCACAAAAGATTATTTTTTTCGCAGTAATATCTTTGTAGTTAATGCCGTTTTCTGTTGTATGTAAGGCAGCCGCATCAAAAGTTTCCGACAATAACATATTTTTCTCTTGCAAATAGTTTCGCCAGGCCGGAATTAAAGTTTGTAGGTGAGCCGTGTAAACAGGTTTAATAACACCCACACCAAATTCGTAATTAAAAGTTGCTGAAAAATCTTCTTCAGAAATATCAATATATGGGTCTTGTTCTGCTTTCTTTTTTATAAAAGATTCCCGCATAAACGGGTTGGGAAAAAAGTCCAGTATGTTTTTTTGCGAAATAGCATTTACCTGTAAAAAACTTCCAATTTCCTGATAAGCATTCCATGCAAAAGGTAAAACTTCATCGGCCATCCATACGGTAACCAATCGTCTTCCTGTTACCGGATTAATAATACCTGCCGCAATTTTTGATGGAGTATCTTCTTTATTATCGTCAATAACCACATGGTTAACGCCTGCTTTTTGTAAATAATACGATAAAAATGTACCACTAATACCCTGACCAACTATTAAAATGTCCGTTTGCATACGGCAAAAATAACAATCGTAGCTGTTGATTTACTTTTTCTTTTTCCAGTTTTGTTTACCGTTTTTATCAATCAATTTATTGCGCTTTACAATAAAAGGATTTTTATTAAATATGTGGGGCAGGTAAACAGGTAGCAATGTTACCTTATGTCCATTATTTCCGGGTATCATTTTTATATCACCCGGATAACTAACGGATGGATAATTAGCGAAGTAAAATCTGATCGTGTCCGTTGGCTTAAAATCCTGTTCAAAATAATACAAGCTATTGCCGTAATGCGCTTTTGATGGATCGTTGTTAATTTGTATTCTTCTAATGTCTATAGGTTCGTTTTCGGTATTCCAGAAGGAGAATGAATTAATACTGGTAAAAAAAGTAATGGAATCGCTGATAGTTTGTGCATGATTAATATTACCGGGCAAGCTGGTAAGTTGCAGGTTATTGTGGGTATAATTAAAAAATCCTTTATTAATAAATGTGCTGTCTCTGGTCTGAGTCTTAAAAATAAAACTGCTATCGGTTTGTAATATAATTGTGGCGGATTTGTTTTTTAAGTAATAAGTACCAAACACATTATCTTTTGCCGACTTACAAGCTGTAAACTGTATACAAGCTAAAAACAAGGCAAAAGCCGTCAATCCCGAATATAGCCGGGTTGGTAATGGCAAGTTGTTCGTTTTTTGTTCGGTGGTGGTAAACATGGTAAAACTCATGCAAAAGTAATGTATTAAATGAGTAAAGGGAGCCTTGCGACTCCCTTTACTTTCAACTGCTTGCCAGCTTACCTAAAATTTCGAATGTATCTTGTTAACTCAGTTTTACTGTTTTTGTTTAAGTGTGCCAAAACATAATCGTAGTATTTTTTATCTACTGTATTACTGTAAGCCACTTTAGCTAACTCCAGTTTATAACTTTCTATGTTAAACAAACTAACCAATTGTGCTACTTGCGTGCTGGTTAAGTTGTTAGATTTTACAACCTGAGTAGCCGATTTTATTTTATTGCTTTCACGCCATTCAGTAGAAATGTTTTTAACTACTTTTTCAAATTCATAGTTATTCATTCCTCTGCTTTCGGTGTAAACAGGGTAGTCGCCCCAGGTGCCATCATCGTAATCATAGGTTCTTTCTTCATTACGTCCATAACCACGACCATTATTTTTCATCACCGTTTCTTTCATAGTGGTGCGGCCGTTACGGTCAATGCTAATGTTAACATGGGTTTTGTTGCTAATGTTAATACGAGTGTCGTAAACTACTTCGTAACGTTTGCCCATAATTTTGTGAAAACCTGTGTTTTTTTCACGGTAAACTTTTATTGTGTGTGAACCGGCATTCAGGTTGTTAATGGTAATGTTGTTACCAGTAGTTTCAAAACGTTTACCGTTTAATACAACCCGTAGGTCTTCTTTGCCAACAGTGTTAACTGTTATTTTACTTTTATTAAAAACATTTGTTGCCATCAGGCTAACACTTAAAAGTAAGAAACTAAGTAGGGTAAAAATTGTTTTCATAATCATTGCTTTAAAATTGTTGAACAATATTGTTCTGCTATTTTAATTTCAAAGCATATGCCATCAATTATTAAATGCCATAAAATAAAAAGTTAAACAGTGTTTATGTTTTTTAATTTTTATCAAATGCTTTACTGTATTGGTTTGTAGGCAATGTTATTTAATGTTAATGGCTTTTTTTATAGTAAAAAAATAATCATAAAATGCTTGAATTGTTAAAGCCTCTTGTTAACAAAAAACAATAATTTTTTAGGCCGCAACCTTTTAAAAAATTAAGCATCTTTAGTTGCGCAATTGATTTTTATGTTACCAGCTGCATACCCCTGATTGATCGTCCGTTGCGTCGCACTCTTCATCGTTCTGTAATTCTATTCAACAACCCACCCCAGCGTATTAAATTAGTAAGTGTCTGTTTATCGCCTCCCGTATAACGGGACAGGCTCTCCGAGGAGGGGAAATGTCCTATTTTTTAAGCCTAACTATTAACCATTAACAATGAACTATTAACTTTTTTGATGATTAGCGATATGCAGCTGAACGGAGCGTCGCAAGTAAAGTTCAATCAGGGGTATGCAGCTGGTAACATAAATAATAAAAAGTGAAAGAAACCTTAAAGCCAAATAAAAGGTGAATAAAACTGTGTAAAACTAATTTTAGTGCATCATTAAGGCGAATGTAGTTTGTTTACTTTTGTGTACGTATAACCAAATATATATGAAACAATTATTGATAGGCTTTGCAGCTATTTTATTAACCAACTTGTTTATGACAAACACTTACGGACAAGACAATGAAAAAAAATACACGGCACTGTGGAAGGAGGTGGAAAAACTTGGCGTGGAGCAAAGGTTGCCGGAATCGGCCTTGAAAAAGGTAAAAGAAATTTATGCCCTTGCAAAAAAAGAAAGCAATGAAGCGCAACTGGTAAAAGCAATACTGGGTATGTCGCAATTGCGGGAGGAGAATACAGAGGAAAATGAAAAATTAGCATTAGCCGATATTGAAAAAGAATTAACCACTGCTACGCCGGTAGTAAAGGCTTTGTTGAATAGTTATATGGCGGGTATTTATTACGGTTATTTTCAAAGTAACCGCTGGAAAATTTACGACAGAACAACAACAGCCAATTTTGTTAAAGATGATATTGCTACATGGTCGGCAATGGATTTTCATAAAAAGGTAAGCGACTTGTATTTATTGTCGTTAAAAGACGAAGCCGTTTTATTGCAAACAAAAGTGGACCAGATTGAGCCATTGTTGTATAAAGGCAATGTACGTTTTTTAAGACCAACTTTGTACGATTTATTGGCACATAAAGCATTGGAATATTTTGAAAATAATGAAAGGGATATAACCAAACCGGCTTATGCTTTTAAAATTGATCAGGCGGCTGCATTTGACCCTGCTGCAGATTTTGTACACAGAAAATTTGTTACCAATGACAGTCTTTCCCTGCAACACAAGGCTTTGTTGATTTATCAAAAGTTAATTGCTTTTCATTTAAAAGATACAAAACACGATGCACTGATTGATGTTGATTTAAAACGTTTAAGTTTTGTAAATAGCTACACAGTACATCCGGATAAAAAGCAATTGTATTTTCATGCGGTTAACCATGTTGCCAATCAGTATGGGCAATTACCTGCGGCTGCGCAGGCATGGTTTTTAGTAGCCAGTTATTATAATGAATTAGGTTTAACCTACAAACCTCATGGTGATACCACCAATAGATATGCCCGTGTAAAAGCAAAAGAAATTTGCGAGCAGGTATTAAAACAAAAAGATTCTTCGGAAGGCAGGATAAATGCCTACAATTTATTAAACCAGTTAAAAGCACAGAGTTTAAATTTTTCGGTGGAAAAAGTGAATGTGCCCAATACACCTTTTCGCACATTGGTAAATTATACAAACCTTGCTCAATTACACCTTAGGTTAATAAAGGCTGATGATGCACTTACCAAGCGAATAGAGAATAAGTATGGTGATGATTTATGGAAAGTTATTTTAGCAGAACCGGCTATTAAAAATTGGGAGCAGACTATACCCGACACAAAAGATTTACAACAACATGCGGTAGAGATTAAAGTGGATGGATTGCCGGTTGGGAAGTATATGTTATTGATAGGTGGTAGCAAAGATTTTACCAATAAAAAAGCTGCATTGGGTGGCAGGGTTTTGCACGTGTCAAACATTAGCTATGTAAATGACGGGGAAGATTATTTTGTATTAAACCGTGAGACGGGCCAACCTTTGTTAAATGCAAAAGTGCAGGTATGGGAAAATAAATATGATTACAATACCAGTAAATACACAAAAACCAAAGGTAAATTAGTAACTACCGATAAACAAGGTTATGCAAAGTTGCCAAGCGAAAAAGAGAAAAACCAAAACCGGTATAGTTATACTAAATTTTTAGAGGTAACACATACCAACGACAGGTTAATGCTTGACGAATCGGAGTATAACAATTACTATTACAGAGACGATGCAGACGTAAAAGCCAAAGAAAACTTACAGGTATATTTTTTTACTGACCGAGGTATTTATCGTCCGGGACAAACCTTACTTTTTAAAGGCATAGTATTAAGCCGTTTTACTAACGAAACAAAAAGTAAAATTAAAGAAGGGTATACAGCTACTGTTTGGTTAAAAAATGCCAACTATGAAAGAGTAGATTCTTTAAAACTGACCAGTAACGAATATGGTTCTTTTTCGGGAAAATTTCAGTTGCCTTCAGGTGGATTGAATGGCTCTTTCTCTATTGAAGTTACCGGAACCAATATTAATGGTGCTGCCAATTTTAGGGTAGAAGAATATAAAAGACCTAAGTTTTTTGTAGAGTATGAGCCGGTTAAAGGCAGCTTTAAAGTAAACGATGCCATTTTGGTAAAAGGCAATGCAAAAGCCTATGCCGGAAATAATATTGATGGCGCTAAAGTGGCTTACAGGGTAGTGCGTGAAGCAAGATTTCCTTATCCGTGGATGTTTAAGCGTTGGTGGGTGCCGGTGAGTGATAATATGGAAATAAGCAATGGCGAAACCACTACTGATGCAGATGGACAATTTACTGTACAGTTTAATGCCATACCGGATGAAAGTATTGACAAAAAATTTAATCCGCAATTTCAATACACGGTTTATGCGGATGTGACAGATATTAACGGTGAAACCAGAAGCGGGCAACAATCAGTAACCGTAAGTTATGCCGCTTTGTTATTGCAAAGCTCAATACCAGAAAGGGTTTTATTAGATAGTTTAAAAGCATTTACTATTGCTACCACCAATAGTAATGGTGTTTTTGAACCGGCATCGGTAACTATTACTGCCACAAAATTACAGGAAGAAAACAGGTTAATACGTGAAAGGTATTGGCAGCGTCCTGACCAGTTTGTGTACAACAAACAACAGTACATTCAGTTGTTTCCTTATGATGAATATGATAACGAAACCGAAAAAGAAACATGGAACAAAGGCAAAACTTTATTAGAAGCAACTGCTACCACAACAGCAAATAGTCAGTTTACAATTGATAACAAAAAACTGGTACCGGGCTTTTATGAATTAACCATAAGTACAGTAGATAAATATGGTACAGTGGTTAAAGATGTTAAGTATGTTGAGTTGTACGAAAATAAAAACCCTAAACTGTCTTCGCTTACCTATTTATGGTCGCAAGGTGCTAATGGCATTGAGCCCGGTGAAACTACTACTGTAGGTATAGCAACATCAGCTGATAATGTATATGTAATTGAGCAGCTGAAAAAGAATGTAGATAACAAATTGACCGCTACTTACAGTTACGATAAACTAAACAATACCAAACAATATAAAAAATTTGGGGCTACTGAAAATGATAGAGGTGGTTATGGTGTAAGCTGGCTATTTGTAAAACACAATAGGGTGTACCAATACACACAAACTATTTATGTACCTTGGACAAATAAAGATTTAGCTATTGAATACGGCACACACCGCAATAAAACTTTACCCGGCAGCGAAGAAAAATGGACAGTAAAGATAAAAGGTTACAAACAAGATAAAGTAGCTGCTGAGTTTTTAGCCGGTATGTATGATGCTTCTTTGGATCAGTTTAATCCGCAAAGCTGGATGACGCCTAGTATTTGGCAAATTTTTTATAATAACAGCTATTGGAATTATGCAAAAAACTTTCAAGGAGTAAATGCGCAAATACGCTATCCGGAGAATGAAACGCATCAATACTTTGAGAAATCTTACGATCAGTTGTTGGGAGGTGAAGAGGCTTACTGGGGAGGCGTGCCTGGATCGGGATCGGGAATCAGACGAAGGGGTAGTGAATATTTAGATTTAAAGAGAAGTAAAAACCAATCTGCAAAAGAAATGGTGGCAGCAGCACCAAGTGCTAGTGTTGAAGCACTATTAGAGGGGAAAGTAGCGGGTTTAAGTAACCAGTTTGGGATAAGAGAAGAAGAGTTTTCATCTGACACTGTTTCTTATAACATGACTACAACTAAACAAAATGTTGAACCTACTACCGATGCTCCATCCCCTCGTAAAAACTTCAACGAAACAGCCTTTTTCTTTCCACATTTAACTACGGATGCAGAAGGCGCTATTAGTTTTAGTTTTACTTTGCCCGAAGCGTTAACGCAATGGAAGTTTCAGGGATTGGCACATACTAAAGATTTAGCTTTTGGTTACAGCAGTACCAGCATTATTACCCAAAAACAATTAATGGTACAGCCTAACCCAACACGCTTTTTACGTGAGGGTGATAATATTACTTTTAGCAGTAAGGTGGTGAATGTATCGGAGCAAACTTTAAAGGGGCAAGCTTATTTGGAATTAGTAGATGCTGAAACTGGCTTACCACTTAACGATATATTCAACAACCAAGCGGGCAATATTAGCTTTAGTTTAGAAGCGGGAAAAAGTACGTCCGTTAATTTCCCTATACAAATACCGCAGGCATTTAATAAAGCCGTAACCTGGCGCATTATTGCGAAGGCACAGGGCAAAACAGCCGATGATAGTTTTAGCGATGGCGAAGAAAATACCTTACCGGTTTTAACCAATAAAATTTTAGTAACAGAGTCTTTGCCATTATCGCTAAGAGAAAACAATAAGAAGTTTTCATTTACCAACTTATTACAAAGTAATACCAGTAAAACATTGGTTAATCAGGGTATAACGGTGGAGTACACTGCTAACCCCGCTTGGTATGCTGTACAGGCTTTACCCTATTTAATGGAGTATCCTTACGATTGTGCCGAGCAAACCTGGAATCGTTATTATGCTAACTCCATTGCGTCTTCGTTGGTTAATAGTTCAGAAAAAATTAAAAAAGTTTTTGAGAGCTGGCAGATAAAAGATACAGCAGCACTGTTATCCAACCTTCAAAAAAACGAAGAGCTTAAAGCTGTATTGTTAGAAGAAACACCTTGGGTGTTAGCTGCAAAAACCGAGGCCGAACAAAAAAGAAATATTGCTTTATTGTTTGATTTAGTGCGTATGGGTAAAGAGTTAAGCAGCGCCATGGAAAAACTAAAACAATTGCAAAGCAGCAACGGTGGTTTTGTATGGTTTAAAGGCGGGCCTGAAAATCGTTATATGACCCAATATATTTTAACCGGTATGGGGCATTTAAATAAAATTAATGCGGTAGCTAAAAACCAGCAAGCAGCATTAAACCAAATTGCAGCCAATGCTATTCCATATTTGGATAAAAAAATAAAAGAAGATTATGATGATTTATTAAAATGGAAAACTGATTTAAAAACCTATGTTCCTTCAAATACGGTAATACAATATTTGTACATGCGTAGTTTTTACAGTGGTATAAAAATGGCGGAGTCAGCACAAAAAGCCTATAACTATTTTGTACAACAAGCAACTACAACCTGGACAAAACAAAACAAATACATGCAGGGCATGATTGTATTGGCCTTGGGTAGAAAAGGGGATAAAGTAACACCAGCCGCTATTTTAAAATCCTTAAAAGAAACATCTGTTAAAAATGAAGAGTTAGGTATGTATTGGAAAGATGCCAACAGAAGTTGGTGGTGGTATGAGTCGCCGATTGAAAGACAAGCCTTGTTAATTGAAGCTTTTCAGGAAATTGGCAAAGATGTTACAACGGTAGATGCTTTGCGTACTTGGTTACTAAAAAACAAACAAACCAATAACTGGGAAACAACAAAAGCCACGGCCGAAGCTTGTTATGCTTTGTTGTTACAAGGTACAAACTGGTTGGCCGATGAACCTAAAGTGCAAATAAACTTAGGTAACAGTTATGTTATTCGTTCAACAGATGTGGCGCAACAAGCAGGTACAGGTTACTTTAAAACAACCATTCCGGCCGAGCAAGTAAAAGCCGATATGGGTAATATATCCGTACAGGTTACGCCTTCAAAAGGCGAGGCGGCAAAAACAACCTGGGGTTCAGTGTACTGGCAGTATTTCGAAAACATGGATAAAATTAAAACGGCTGCCACGCCATTACAGTTAACTAAAAAATTGTTTGTATCTACCAACTCCGATCGTGGGCCGGTGCTTAACCCGGTTAACAATGGCGATGTATTAAAAGTGGGTAGCAAAATTGTAGTGCGTATTGAGTTGCGTGTTGATCGTGATATGGAGTATGTACACATGAAAGACATGCGGGCTGCGGCTTTGGAGCCAACCAATGTATTAAGCAGTTACAAATGGCAGGGTGGCTTAGGTTATTACGAAACCACCAAAGACGCCAGCACCAATTTCTTTTTCGATCAGTTACGCAAAGGCACATACGTATTTGAGTACACATTATTTGTTACTCATGCCGGTGAGTTTAGCAACGGTATCACCAGCATTCAATGTATGTATGCGCCGGAGTTTACATCGCATAGCGAAGGGGTACGTATAAAAGTGGAGTGATTCAATTTGGAAATTTGGAAATGAGGTGATTTGCAAATGAGTAGTACGATTTTTATCTGCTATCATTTATATATTCAATGAGATTCTATTTCTCTTTTACATAACTCCGTAGGAGTTAAATATAAATAACAAGGGGCATTAAAAATGCCCCTTGTTATTTGATGGCAAGATAAAAACTCCGTAGGAGTTGAATTTTAATCAATATTAAATAGTCAATATTAGATAGCTTGTTTATATGGGGTGCCCCTGTGTTACGTAACACTACGGCTCGTTCCTCGCCTTGGTTACTAACACAGGGTCGGGCTGTCCGCTGTATCTTTTGCCCCAAGCTACCATTGCCGATGCTTCGCAAAAGGATGCCGCTTCCATCCCTCACCCGGCTTACGCACCCACTTGCTTAGTAAAATATCATTCTGTTTTTTATTCTACATTAATTAAATATTAATTTTAATTTATATAATTAAGCTACATCAATGTATATGAGTTAAACAAATATTGGTTTAATTTTTGTTATGGTAATTTGAATATTAAACAATTACTTTTGTTATAGCTAAACCTATAACACAACTAACAAAAACACCAATATGGCCCTACCGTTTGTAGAGATAATTGAGTCCATTACTCCCGATCCCAATTTATTAATGTGGAAATACGCCGATGAAGACAAGGAAATAAAAAATGGCGCAAAACTTACCGTTAGAGAATCGCAGACGGTTGTGTTTTTAAACGAAGGCCAATTGGCAGATGTTTTTAAACCCGGGTTACATACATTAAGTACAGAGAATATTCCGATTATATCAAGATTAAAAGGTTGGAAATATGGTTTTAATAGCCCTTTTAAAGCCGATGTTTATTTTGTAAACACCAGACAGTTTGTAAATAACAAATGGGGTACACCTGCGCCAATTATGATGCGTGATGCAGATTTTGGTCAGGTACGTGTAAGAGCATTTGGCACATTTGATATTCAGATAAATGATTTTGAAAAATTCTTTCGTCAATACGCCGGTGCTTATAAAACCTTTAGCATTTTTGAACTGCAACATGAGCTGAGAGATTTTATTGCACCAAAATTTGGTGAGGTATTAGCAACGCACAATATACCTGTAAAAGATGTAGCTGGTAGCGTAACCGAATTGGGTAAAAAAGTAGAGCCTTACCTAAAACCATACTTTGCTCAATTTGGTATTGACCTTATTACATTTACTATTACCAGTGTTACATTGCCTGATGAAGTATCGGCACATTATGATAAAATGACCAATATGAATATGGTTAGCGATATGGATAAGTACACCAAGTTTAATACAGCCAATGCAATTGGTCAGCAGGGTACTGCCGTAAATGATGCTACACAAAATGCATTGGCGATGGGTATTATGCTCAATCAAATGCAACAAAATGTTCCGGCTAATCAACCGGCGGCTGCTGCTGATGATATTACAGCGAAACTGCAAAAATTAAAATCCTTATTTGATGCGGGTTTAATTGATGAAGCAGAATACAAAACCAAAAAAGCCGAACTAATTAGTACACTATAAATTTAAGCCGCCATGTCGAAATCTTTTTTGGACAAACTAAAAGAAAAAGCAAAAAGCCAGAATAATTATGGTGGTAATATGGAAGCTGATGAAGCAGGGATAACGGCAAGAACTTGTCCTAACTGTGGGGCAGGACGTGCCAAACAAGATGGCCTTACCCATTGCGCTTACTGTGGTTTTGAATTTATTAATACTACACTAAGCGACGGCATACATATAAAAAAAGAAGACAACTCAAAACACTAACCTGATGTTTAACCTATTTAATAAAAGCACTAATACACCACCACCAGATTGGATTGCCGAGTTAGAAGAAACCAAAAAACGTTGGTTTGCTTTTTTAGAAAAGCTGGAAGCAAGGATGGAAGAATTGTGTACAGCCGCAATACCCGAATTAAAACAACTATTGCTGGATGAAGACGATACTTATCAGCAAACATTTTACAAAGTACAATCGGGTATTAACGGGCAAATGAATAATATTCGCAGTAAAGCCAGCGAAACTTATGATGCGAAGGTATTAGAAGTTTATTATCAGTATAAAGATCAATCGGATAATTATAGCGATTACGTTTATGCTTTCAGGGATGAATGCTCTGACCGTTACCAAAAAACATTTGAAGAGAAGTACAGTTACTGGCAACAGGAGTTAGACAAAGCAGCGGTGAAAGATTACGAACCTGTTTATGCAGATATTATAGAACAGTTTGAAAAAAGTAAAAACAGTTTTACCTGCAAACAATGTGGTAGTGTAGTACCAATTGAAAAAATATTTTTTATCAGCACCTATATTACCTGTCCGGCTTGCAACACACAAAACACTTTTGAACCGGGAACTGCAGCTCGTAGTCTGCAATACATTGCCAGAGGTTTGGCAGAGCAGCGCACTAAACATTTGTACCAATCTTTTCAGGACGAAGTGGCGATGGAGCGTACCATGTATCATGCCAATCATGAGTTAAAACTAAGTACACATTTTGAAAAAGATAAACAAACTGTTACTGAAAAACAACAAGCCATTGCTGCTAATGAACAACGCCGACAAGAAGCGATTGCAAATGCACCGCAATTAAATAAAACATATACAAGGGCCATGTTTGACGAGTGGATTGCTATTACGCCTGATTTAAAAGAACATTTAGAAAAAATGTATCAACAGCATATAGAACTTATTAATAAATCGATTTAACCTTAAAATAAAAACACAATGTTTGGAAAATTATTAAACCAATTATTAGGTAAAGACGAAGAAACAAATAAAACACCTGCGCCACAACCTGTAAGTAGTCAACCGCAAGAGCCTGAAGAGGAGATTACAGCAATAAGTTTTAATCCGGAAACGCAGCATGGCACACATTATAGTGAGGCCGATTTTGAAGCAGAAGTGGCTCGATTATCAGAAGCATGGATACAACAGGAAGAAGCTGACGGTGAAGTGCTGAATGAAAATGATAAGCGCAATATTTATCATAACTATCGCAGAGATGTGTACATGGACTGGAACGAATGTGATACCGATCAGTTTATTTTATTTGACCATACCAATTCATTAAAACATCATGGTGTGCAAACATCCGGCTTTGTAAAGGTGGATGATAATAATCCGTTTTTAGCACCGGTACATGGTATTGACTTAAAAGACTATACTGCTATGTGTTTAAAAATTAGCAGCGGGGTAGACCATACACAGGTTTGTAAAGCCATGGGATTAGAGCCTGTTATTTGGGATGAGTTAAATACCATTTGGCCACAACGTATGGCAGAGGATACTACATTTACGGTAACTACTTTATTTGGTCAGTACTACGCTGATAATACACCGCATCCTAAGTTACAGCACTTGCAAGCTACTGCATCGGCAGGTGGGGTTGATAATTTGGAAAGAATAAAAACTGACCGCTATTTTTACGAAGAACTAGCCGGTGCAAGACAAGCGGCTTACGAATATGGTTTAGATGGTGCACAATGGATTTTGGAAAACTATGGCATTAACCTGGCCGATTTTCAATCGGTGGCAATGCAACACATGACAGCTCAAAACCAAAACTTTAATAGCGACGATATACTACACTTTAATAACTACCAACAGGAAAAACAAAAAGAGTATGCTAAAAAGTTTGCTGCCGAACAAGGTGGTAACGTAGCGGATGATATTGAATTTTAGTATGTAGTATTTAGATTTTAGTATGTAGATATTAGAAATAAAATAGGCGGCCTAGGGCCGCCTATTTTATTTGTGCTTATTTTCTTAGCTGAGTCTCCCGCAGGGACTCGGCGTAAATGAATGTTGTATGATAACTGGCCAAACGCCGAGTCCATCGCCAACGCACAAGGCTTATATGAGACTCGGCTGGAAATCAGATAGCTGTCAGGCTGAGGCACAAATAAAAGAGAGATTATGTTCTTTAAAATGACAAGAAGTTTGTCAGGCTGAGCCTGACGAAGCCCAGTGAGACTTTTTTTATTGTGTTATATAACCCTTCGTCAAGCTCAGGGTGACATTGACTTTCAACAAATTAGGCACTTGTCATTAACAGCCTGACGAAGCCCAGTGAGACTTTTTTTATTGTGTTACATAGCCCTTTGTCAAGCTCAGGGTGACAAAGACCTTGAACTCGAAGTAGCTTAAAAGATGGTAGCATTTATGGTTTCTTATTTGCTACGCTTTATTTTTTTCTTAGCTGAGTCTCCCGCAGGGGATTCGGCGTAAATGAATGTTGTATGATAACTGGCCAAACGCCGAGTCCATCGCCAACGCACAAGGCTTATATGAGACTCGGCTGGAAATCAGATAGCTGTCAGGCTGAGGCACAAATAAAAGAGTGATTATGTTCTTTAAAATGACAAGAAGTTTGTCAGGCTGAGCCTGACGAAGCCCAGTGAGACTTTTTTATTGTGTTTCATGACCCTTCGTCAAGCTCAGGGTGACATTGACTTTCAACAAATTAGGCACTTGTCATTAACAGCTTGACGAAGCCCGCGGAGAATTTATATTATGCTGCGTAGCCCTTCGTCAAGCTCAGGGTGACAAAGACCTTGAACTCGAAGTAGCTTAAAAGATGGTAGCATTTATGGTTTCTTATTTGCTACGCTTTATTTTTTTCTCAGCTGAGTCTCCCGCAGGGGACTCAGCGTAAATGAATGTTGTATGATAACTGGTCAAACGCCGAGTCCATCGCCATCGCACAAGGCTTGTATGAGACTCGGCTGGAAATAAAGTTTTTAAAAAATCTGTTTTGCTTTTACACAATGCCCAATAGAATTACCGAACGTACAAGTGAGTGACACAACAGGCGATGCTAGTAGCAATGCCGTTGATAAACAAAAAAAAGATGTTAGTATGTAACAAGAATAATCTTAGCTACATACTAACATCTTTATACTAAATACTACTATTTAATTAATAGCGGTAGTGTTCTACTTTGTAAGGGCCTTCTACAGGTATGCCTAAGTAACCAGCTTGTGTGTTAGTTAAAACATCTAACTCAACACCAATTTTTGCAAGGTGTAAACGAGCTACTTTTTCATCTAAATGTTTAGGTAATACAAACACGTTGTTCTCGTAGTTGCTGTGGTTAGTCCACAATTCAATTTGAGCCAATGTTTGGTTACTGAAAGAGTTACTCATTACAAAGCTTGGGTGACCGGTAGCACAACCTAAGTTTACTAAACGACCTTCAGCTAAAATAATAATGTCTTTACCTTCTACATTGTAAATATCAACCTGTGGTTTTACGGTATCTTTTGTATGACCATAGTTGGTGTTCATCCAGGCCATGTCAATTTCAATATCAAAGTGACCAATGTTACAAACGATGGTTTTGTCTTTCATTAATTTAAAATGCTCACCGGTGATAATGTCGCGGCAACCTGTTGTAGTAACAACAATGTCGGCTTCTTTAACAGCGTTAACCATTTGTTTAACTGCATAACCATCCATTGCAGCTTGTAAAGCACAAATAGGGTCAATTTCGGTAACAATTACACGACAACCTGCACCAGATAATGAAGCAGCAGAACCTTTACCCACATCGCCATAACCTGCAACAACCGCTACTTTACCTGCTAACATTACATCAGTAGCACGACGGATAGAATCTACTAAAGACTCTTTACAACCGTACTTATTGTCGAATTTAGATTTAGTAACAGAGTCGTTAACGTTAATAGCAGGCATTGGTAAAGTACCTTTAGTTACACGCTCATATAAACGGTGTACACCGGTAGTTGTTTCTTCGCTAATACCTTTAACGTGTTGTACCAACTCAGGGTAAGTATCTAATACCATATTGGTAAGGTCGCCACCATCATCTAAAATCATATTTAACGGACGCTCAGCGCTACCAAAGAATAAAGTTTGTTCAATACACCAATCGGCCTCGGCTTGTGTTTGACCTTTCCATGCAAAAACACCAATACCCGCAGCAGCAATAGCAGCAGCAGCATGATCTTGTGTAGAGAAAATATTACAAGAGCTCCATTTAACCTCGGCACCTAAAGCTGTTAAAGTTTCAATTAAAACCGCAGTTTGAATGGTCATGTGTAAGCAACCCGCAATACGAGCACCTTTTAATGGTTGCGATGGGCCATACTCGGCACGAATGCTCATTAAACCCGGCATTTCCGCCTCGGCTAAACGAATTTCTTTACGACCCCATTCGGCCAAACTAATATCGGCTACTTTGTTTTGCAGGCTAAAATCAATACCTGATTTGGTAACTGTTGACATGATTTGTTTATTTTTTTAGAGAAAGTTTAAAATTTGCTTGGCAAAGCTAATACAATAGAACAAAATTCTAAATAGTAGCCCAATTTTTGGAATAAAACTATATAAAATTAGTATTTTGTAGCATAAAATAGTACAAAACCATGTCAAAAGCCCTGCAAAAAGTACAAAACGCCGACAAAGCAGCACAACTGGATGATAAAGACCTGGCCATATTGCGCTTGTTGCAGCAAAATGCCCGTTACACGGTAAAGCAAATTGCCGAGGCCGTACACCTGAGTACCACTCCCGTGCATGAGCGAATAAAACGTATGGAAGATCAAGGTGTAATTAAACAATATGCCGCCCTGGTAGATCATACTAAAATTAACAAAGGCCTCATGGTTATTTGTTACGTATCCTTAAAACAACATAACAAAACAGCGGGTGCAACTTTTATACAAGCCATACAATCATTAAACGAAGTATTGGAGTGTTACAATATTTCCGGTGAGTTTGATTTTATGTTAAAGGTTGTTGTGGCCGATATGGATGATTATTACAACTTTCACGTAAACAAACTAAGCGAGGTAGAAAACCTGGGTAATGTGCAGAGCGTTTTTGTAATGGGCATAGTAAAGCAAACGCATCAGTTGGTGTAGGCAAAGTAAAAAGTAAAAATGTAAAAGGAAAAAATGTGTGCTGTTTTTTAATTATTTGGTTGACCAGCTGCATAGCCTTGATTGGGCTGACGTTGCGACGCTCCGTTCATCGTTCTGTTCTTTGTTCAGCATTTTGCATATAGTAAAACTGAGTTTAAGTTTCATTAATATTAAGTAGACATGAAAATTTTTATAACAACTATTGTATTAGTATTAACTGCATTTTCTGCTAAATCACAGAATAATTTAGCGGGAGTATACCAATTAATACAAAAGGATATTGACAGCATTATAGCTGGTGAAACTATCACACTTAAATGTGATAGTACATTTGTTATAGGAAGTGATACTTTCAAATGGAAATCGGTTGGAAAGTGGAATATGAAAAAGGATGTAGCAATTTTTTTTTCAGATACAATTTATCGTAGGGGACAACTATTAATACAAAAAAATAAATGGCGTTACTATATACAAAATAATGCTTTGGTTGATGTTACAAAAGTAGAGACAGAAAGGCAATATAAAAGAAGAGTCAGAAAGACAAATAAAATGCTACAACACGCCTCAAGTGTTGAAGATTATACAGTTTATAAACAACGACAAGAAAACCTGATTTATAAAAAAGTGCAGTCAGTGATCTGTAAATAACGATAAAAACTTACTTGAATTTTTGTGGATTTTAGCGACAACTAAACCGCATCCATCGAAAAAATTATGCAGCCAAACTAAACTTTATTAATTTTAATAATATTAAAAGCCCTTCTAAAAAATATTATTATGAGCCAATTTACTTACGATACATTAAGCGGAGCAACAAACGGATTAAGAGAAAGAGGTTATACACTTGATTTTAATTTGTCGGAAAACTGCCTTATTTGTAATAACAATAAATTTGAAATTGAGGATTTTGAAATTGTAGAGTTTCACCGTTTTGAAGGTGCAACCGATCCGGCAGATGAAGCCATCGTATATGCAGTAGAAGGAGTTAATGGCGAAAAGGGTGTACTGGTAAGTGGTTATGGTATTAGTGCCGAAGGAATGAGTGCACAAATGGCTAAAAAATTACACGAAAATTTAAGAAACTAAACTTTGCCTTGGTTCCTGTCTCACGAAACAACAAAAAACGCTAACCGCCATGGTTCGTGTCACGCGAAACATAAATTTAAAAACAATGATGAAAACACTTTATTTTTTTGTAGCCATGATGTTATTGGCTCCTTTATTTTCAGATGCACAGGAAGTAATACATACCAAACGCCGCCGTACCGGCAAGCCGGTAAAAGATTCTTTACAAATGAGCTGCCTTTTAAATGATGCAGTAGAAGCGCCACCCAAAAAGAAAGCCTATGATTTAGGTGTAGAGCAACCGTTATTACGTATTAGTAGCACAACAGATAGTTTAGTAAAAGCTGGTTTAAACGGTGTGGTAAGCATTGTACAATCCGACGGAAAAGGCAAAATGGAAATAGTATATTATTTTCAGGATTATTATGTTTGGGTATCGGGCTTAACCAAAGCCAATGTAGTTAAAAACCAAAAAGTACAAGCCAATGATGTGCTTGGCACCTTAAAACCCGGCGATATATTGGAGGTATTGGTTACAGACTATCAAACCGAAGTTGACCCTCGCAAATACATACAATGTGTTATACAGCCACCTGCAACAACACAAGCAACAAAATAAAAGTCATATAAAAAAGGCAATCGAAATAACGATTGCCTTTTTTGATAGTATTAAAGTACATAATAAACTTTTTACACTAAAACGTTGAACCTTTGAACGTTGAACTTATGAACCTCTTAAGCCCCTTGAACTTCTTTAACCTTATTCCTAAACCCTACACCTTACTTAAATCTAACTGCATTACATAATCATTCATAAAATAACCATTGCCAATATCAATATCTTCTTCACGTACTACAGTAAATCCAACTTTTTCGTAGAATAATTTTGCCGGATTATTGCGGTTAACATTCAGTTGTAAAAAGTCAAATCCTGATTTTTTTAAGCTGGCAGTAATTTTATTGATGGTTAATTTACCAAAACCTTTGCCTTGCATTTGTGGTAGAAAATATATTTTATGCAACTTGGCAGTATCGGTTGTTAATCTTCCAAAGGCAGCAAAACCAACTACATCTAATCCGTCATAAATTAAAGTATAAGTAGTGGGCTTTTGCATATCGGACTCCAATGCTTCCGGGTTGTATATTTTATATAGCATATAATCCAACTGCTCCGGACTAAGTATAGCACCGTAAGCTGCGGGCCAGCTATCATGTGCTAATTGTCTGATGGTTGGAATATCTTTTTCCGTTGCAATACGAATATTAAAGTGCTCGGTAGGGTGGTGCATTGTCTGCGATATTTTTTGATGTGTTCTGATATGTTTCATACTTAACCTAACGCCAATAATAAAAGAAACCACGGCACCAATAAATAATGCCGAATCTGAAATATATGGCTTAACATCCGGATGGCCTTGCAGGAATAAGAAAAAGTCGTACACACCATGCATAAAGGTTGCCCAGAATATACCCTTAAAAATTAAACCTTTTCTGTTAACCGGATCAAATTTGGCTTTACCCACATAATAACCCATTAAAATACCAAAAGTTGCGTGTGCCGGTACCGATAAAAACATACGCATAATGGCCACCTGATAACCCATGCCCATTTCGGCGTATTGGGTTACGTATAAAATGTTTTCAATGGTGGCAAAACCCATGCTGGCTACTAAGCCATACACAATACCATCCAATGGTTCATCAAAACTTTTTCGGGGAAAACTGTACCAACGTAATACGGCAAACTTGCACAACTCCTCAGTTAAGGCAACTACTAAAAAAGCCTGTATGGCTACACTGGCAATATCTTTTGAGGGTGTGTGAAAAACAGTTTCAATAATTACAGCCGGTATGGCGGCTAACACACCTAGTATAAATGTGAGAATAAGATTGAGTAAAGGTTCTCTATTGTATTTATCACGGTAAAAGATAAATAAACAAATGGCAATACCCGGGGCCGCTGCTAAGGCTATAAAATTCATATAATACGAATGTAATTGAATTTGTTTATAGCCAATATCATAAAATTGATATTAATTAATGTCTCAATTCTCATATCTCAATTCTGAAATCTTTAGACTAAATTTGCAACCCGAAAACAAGTGAAAACAAAAGTTTTATTATGAAAAAATATGCGATCGTAGTGGCTGGTGGTTCAGGCGTAAGAATGGGATATGCTACACCTAAACAGTTTTTAATTGTAAACCATAAACCTGTTTTATTTTACACGTTAGATACTTTTTTAAAGGCTTACGATGATTTGCAGGTGATATTGGTTTTACCGGTTGATTATACCGATATGGGGCAGGAGATTATTGATGCTTATTTTGATAAAAATCGTATACAAATTACTGCCGGTGGCGACTCCAGGTTTCAATCGGTGAAAAACGGTTTGCAATTGGTGGAAGAAGAATCCATTGTATTTGTACATGATGGTGTACGTTGTTTATTAACCACCGATTTAATTCATCGTTGTTATGAGCAGGCTGTTGAAACCGGTTCGGCAGTGCCCGCCATTACTAGCACCGATAGTATTCGTTTGATTATTGAAGACGGTAATGAAATGGTAAACAGAAACAATGTAATGATGGTGCAAACACCGCAGACTTTTCATAGTAAAATATTAATTCCAGCTTTTCAGATAGATTATAAAGACAAGTTTACCGACGAAGCGAATGTGGTAGAAGCCTATGGTATGAAAATTACCTTGGTGGAAGGCGAACTGAATAATATAAAAATTACCCGCCCGATTGATTTATACATTGCAGAGAAGTTATTGCAAGAAGGTGCAGATAATTAAAAATTAGTAATTAAGAATTAATAATTTTTGTTTGTTACCAGCTGCAGTGCCTTGATTGAGCTTTGCTTGCGACGCTCCGTTCAACTGCATATCGCTAATCATCATCGTGTTGATTTAAATTTTCTCATTAGGCCTCGGTTCGTGTCTCACGAACCATGGCAATAAATAGCGATAGTAGCAGGAGTTTTCTCCCGTTGGTGCCAATGACAGATTTATAACAAATTGATTTTTAATACTATTTTCTGTCACTGTAGAATTGATTTTGGGCACCAAATAAACCAGTCGAAATGACGAAGCCCTATAATTTAAACGACCGTCATCCCGAGCAAAGCGAGGGAACTCAATGTGTACGTAATGTAACTAAGAAAGTGAAAAGTTGTTTTAGTGAAAAGACGAACCTATGCAACAAAAATGACACTCGCAAATTGCTCAATAGAATTACCGAACGATGCAGTGAGTGACACAACAGACGATGATAGTAGTAATGCAGCTGGTTACATAAAAAATGGCATACTATTTCTTCAACCACTTTAAATAAAAAGGCAAACGATTAATATGCAGAGCAGGGTAGTACTCAATTTGTGCGCCAAAGCCATTGTAAAAAAAAGCAAGACTCCTGATGTCTGAGCCTTCAAAATCCAACACAAGATGGGTGTTGGCATGTTCACGAATAAAACTATCGATTAAAAAATGCGAGGCACCTATGGTTTTGCTGATGGGGTTACTGCCTGCTAATATGTAATAAGCCCGATTGTTGGAAAAGAAAAAAGTACAGCCGGACAGCAACTGTTGTTGTGCATTGTACACGCCATACATTACAGCTTTGTTTTGCGCAGCGAGTGTTGTGTATAATTGTTTTAAACGATTATAATCTTCGTCTGCCGGGGCTACAATATGTTGTAAAGATTCTTTGCTCAGTGCAATTATTTCATCAAAGTTTATATTCTTTTTTACCGTGCAGCCAAGGTTTATGGCTTTTTGAATATTACGTTTATGATTTTCCCGGTAAGCTTTTTTAATATTTTCGTATGGCTGGTTTAAAGCAAGAATATAGTTTACTCTTCGTGCAACAGTATCTGCCGGTGTAATAGCAAACATATTACCGGCATTAAGTGAAATTTGAATAAGTCTGAATTTTGCGGGAATGGCTTTTATAAAATCATTTACAATTGTTTGGGTAACCGCATTACCAAATACACCCAACGAAGCCGTAAAAGCCGGTTGATACAAATAGTGTATGCCGTATTTTTTGTTCCAGGTAATAGGCATTACTATTTCATAATCACCTGCTACTAATGCATCCCAGTTTTTTGCCATGGCATCTAAATACCAGGAGTAGGCGTAAATAGTGCCTTGAGCTGCATGTGTAATGCAGTTGTCCCATTTTTGTTTATTAATACGTTGATGGGAAATATATTGTATGGTAAGTGGTTGTGACAACTGGTTTAGAAAATAAGATGTCGGTTAAATTTTCGGAAACTAAAGTTGGAAACATCAATAGAAAATGAAACGGTTTTTAGCAACCGCATTAATTTGTTATTGGTATTGCTGGTTGATAAAATATAATCTTTATACACGCTGCTGTACAATAGTGGTAGGTATATGTTGATGGTTTCTTTAAAGAATGATAATTGAATACCGGCGTTATATAAAAATTTATCATCGGTGGCATTACGTTCCCATGCCTGTGCGTAAGTACCAATGTCGGCAAATAGCTTTAGCGGAACTTTATTGCTTTTAAAAATGGTTGAGTTAAAATTTAAACTCATTAACCAATCATCGCTGCGGCCAATTTTGTTGGAGAGTAAATCGGTTCTTACTTTAAAGCCTCCGTCACGTACCATTATCTGCTGACTTGTCCAACCTTCAAACCGGTTACGCCCAACAAAATAATCGCTGTAAGTATAGTCTTCATAGCCGTTGGGGCCGGTCATGTTTAAATGATAACGATCGGTGGATGCCTGTTTGGAAAAAGTTCTATCGCCCATGTAAAAAAACTTACCTGCAAAAAAGCGGGCACTAAATCCACCTCCACGAGCATAGTTGAAAAAATAATTACCTGTTAATGCAGCACGAACAAAGTTTTTACCTTGTTCAATATTTAGCTGCGCTTGGTATGGGTATAATTTCCGGTTGTTTTCAATACCAATTTTCAATTGTAACAATGTTGTATTAGCGTTTATACGGTTGTACTTGGTGCTAATAGTTGTATCATTATTATTGATGACGGTATCGCGGTAAAAACTTAAATCTTGTTCTTTAATAAAAAATGATTTTAGTTGGATGTATCTATACAAACTGCTACGAGCACTTTTTTCTTTTAATACCAATAATACCTCAGGCGCTATTTTGGTAAAACTCATCAGATTCTTTTTACCGGTAGGGTCGGTGTATTCATCCATGGTAAATGTAGAAGCGTTAACACGTAAACGGGCTTTATAAAAAAGCCTTTCAGGATATATACTATACTGTGCATAACCAATACCAGTAAACTTTTTACTACCGGTAGCATACATTGGCACTACTAAAAACTCAAAAGGGTTTGGTGGTAAAAATGCATTGGTAATGGTAGCGCCAATCATAAATTTATCGTAACTGTTTATACCAATTGCCGGTAAAACAGATATGGTGGTAGCAGGCCTGCTACCATCTTTATTGTAAAACTTGTTTTTAGTAAATGGAGTAATTACTTTAATTCCTTTTTTATTTTGTTGTGCAGGTAATGCACCTGTTTTTGTTGTAAGGTTAAATGTGGCATCAAGGTTTTGCTGACTATGTGTTGCCATTACAGTTTTAAAATCATCGGGTTGGGGATGTTTAAATTTCCATTTTTCATAGTAAGCTTTAATGGCTTGCGAAAAATTCTCTTCGCCCATTTGTGTGGCCAATTCTTTTACCCAGTTGGCTGTTTTTTCATAAGCAATTAATCCATAATTAACAGATGAAAAATCTTCTGAAGGTGTGTTGATGGGTTGGTCAGTTTTTGTAGCAGCTTTTACATCACTAATTATATCATACAAAATTTGTTCGCCTTTTGCAGTAGGGTAGTAGTGCTGCATATAGGCTTTTTCGTAATAGCTGTTCAAGCCTTCATCCATCCACGGATATTTTCTTTCGTTAGAGGCTAGAATGCCATAAAACCAGTTATGACCTACTTCATGTGCAATAACTCTGTCTAATTCCTGTCCGCTAAAATCAGGCGTAATAATAGTGATGGTAGGGTACTCCATACTCCCGCCAAAACCCAATGGCCCTTGCACCACAGTTACCTGATTATATGGGTATTCGCCAATAGCATTTGAATAAAACCTTACCGCATTTTTAGTGTATTGTAAAGCAGGTTTCCAACTGTTTTCGTATTTGGGTAAGTAATAAACAGCAGCTTGTATAATTTTACCGGAAGCCAGTTTACATGTATCAGTCGCAACACTAAAACGTTTATCGGCAAACCAAGCAAAGTCGTGTACATTGTTTTGTACATAACGTAACGATTTTGTGCTGCCCGATGAAAGCGGATAAAGTTGTTTGGTTGTTTTTACCTGTCCGTATTTATTTTTTTGTTTAGTTATTACAGGCTTCCATACATTTTTTCCCTGCTTTTTAAGCCATTCTTTTTCATCAGTATTTTGTAAGTCACCGGTAGCGGCTACAATATAATTGTCGGGTAATGTAATGGTTACATCATAATTGCCAAATTCGCTGTAAAACTCACCCTGATCTAAGTAAGGCATTTCGTGCCAGCCTTTACTATCGTAAACTGCCGGTTTTGGATACCATTGAGATGCTTGATAGCTCTCGCCAATATGTCCGCTACGTGAAAAATTAGCCGGCAACTTTACATGAAAAGGGGTAGTAATACGGATAGTTTTTCCCGGTATTAAAGGTTCGGTTAGTATCAGTTTAATAATATCAATATGTTGCGGATGATCTTCGGTATTTACCGGTTCATCGTTTACTTTAAAATTCAATTGGTTAATATAACCTTTGTCCTCCGCATAAGAAAAATAAAACGATGTATTATCATTACCCAATTGCTGATCGCTAAAAGCCGTTTTATCGTTTTTATACGCATTGGGCCAAATATGAAACCAGATAAATGATAAGGTATCTGGAGAATTGTTTGTATAATCAATAGTAGCAAAACCTTTCAGGCTATGCCGGCTATCATCCAGGCTTACATTAATAGTATAATTTACCTGCTGTTGCCAGTAATTATTTTGGGCTACGCCTGTGTAATAGCAGCCTATAGTAAGCCAAACAAAAAATAAAATAATTCTCAAAGGTTAATTTTAATTGCCAGTAAATATTGGTTTTACACGAAAGCTAATAACGAAGCTTTTATTTTTTATGTCTTTGTTCCAATACTTTTATTACATCACTTAACTGATGGCCCTTGGCTTGTAATAATATCAGGTAATGAAATAAAAGGTCAGCCGATTCGCCTAAGAATTTTTCTGCATCATTATCCTTGCTTTCTATAACCACTTCCACCGCTTCCTCACCAACTTTTTGCGCTACTTTATTAATGCCTTTTTTAAATAAGGAACTGGTGTAAGAAGTATCCGAAGGATTATTTTTTCTGTCACTAATAATTTGTTCTAAACGTTCCAATGTAAAATCAGGATTGGTTTCGTTAAAACAAGTATCGGCACCGGTGTGGCAAACGGGGCCAACCGGTTCGGCCTTAATTAAAAGTGTGTCCTGGTCACAATCCAGCAGTATGTCTTTTACCAATAAATAATTACCGGATGTTTCACCCTTAACCCAAATTTGTTGGCGGCTTCTGCTAAAAAAAGTAACCCGTTGTGTTTCTAATGTTTGGTGATAAGCTTCATTACTCATAAAACCTAACATCAGCACTTTATTGGTTACCGCATCCTGAATAATTGCAGGCATTAACCCATCTTCGTATTTAGAAAAATTAAGCATCATATTATAAACGTATCGAAATATTTTGTTCTTGTAAATAGTTTTTTAGTTCGGGTATACCAATTTCTTTAAAATGAAAAATACTGGCAGCCAAGGCGGCATCTGCCATGCCTTCTTCAAACACATCTTTAAAATGTTGCATGGTTCCGGCGCCACCGCTTGCAATAATGGGTATATTCAATTCTTGCGATAATTGTCTGGTTATATCCAATGCAAAACCGTTTTTTGTTCCGTCATTATTCATTGATGTAAGCAATATTTCGCCTGCACCTAAATCAGCCGCTTCTTTAGCCCAGTCAATACAGCGTTTATCAGTTTTTGTACGGCCTCCATGTAAATACACATACCATTCGCCGTCTGCTTCTTTTTTAGTATCAATAGCCAGTACTACACACTGGCTGCCAAATTGCAGCGCAATATCACCAATTAATTGTGGCGTATTAAAAGCCGCCGTATTAACCGATATTTTATCGGCACCACTTTGCAATAACGCTTCTACTTCCTCAGCCGATTTTATACCACCACCAACGGTAAACGGAATATTAATTTTACCCGCAATTTCCAACACCAATTCTCTCAAAGTTTTGCGGCGTTCAATAGTAGCGGTAATATCCAAAAAAACCAATTCGTCAGCACCTTCTTGGGCATATAGTGCACCCAGTTCTACAGGGTCGCCTGCATCACGCAGGTTAACAAAGTTGGTACCTTTTACGGTGCGTCCGTCCTTAATATCCAAACAAGGTATAATTCTTTTTGTTAACATGCTTAGTTGTTATAGGCTTGTAATTCTTTTAATGTAATTCTGTTTTCGTAAATAGCTTTTCCCACAATTACACCACCGCAACCAATTAATTGTAAGTCCGCTACATCTTTAATATTACTCACTCCACCACTTGCAATTACCGGCACTTGCGGAAAATGTTCCATTAGTTTTTTGTATAAATCTATAGCCGGCCCTTGCAGTTTACCATCCTTACTTACATCGGTACAAAAAAATTGTTGTACACCTTGTTTCAGGTATTTATCAATAAAATCAGTAATTAAAATATCGGTAGTTTGTAACCATCCGCCAATCGTAATTTTTTCATCACGTACATCGGCACCCAGCATAAACTTTTCAGCACCGTATTGCATTAACCATTTTACAAAAAGCAATTCGTCTTTTACTGCAAGGCTGCCAATTGTAGCCCATTTAGCACCTGAGTTAAAAACAACTGTTACATCATCTTCATTTTTAATACCGCCCCCAAAATCAACAGCCATGGTTGTTTTGCCAGTAACTTGTTCCAGCACTTTCCAGTTTGTCACTTTCCCTGCTTTCGCCCCATCAAGATCAACTAAATGAACACGGGTAAAACCGGCTGCTTCAAATTCTTTAGCTACTTCCAACGGGTTTTCGTTGTAAATCTTCTTCGTGTCATAATCACCCTCTGTTAGTCGTACACATTTCCCCTCTATTATATCAATCGCCGGAATTATCTGCATGGTTATATTCTTATCCTGTTTTTTATTTTTATTTTATCAGCAGTATTACTACTATCATCTTCTGTTGTGTCACTCACTTGTGCTGCAACAATTCTATTGGCCATTTTGCAGTACCCCGTATTTTAATCGGGGGCGTTCGGTAATTCTATTCAGCAATGTGCCAGCGGTTTAAATGTCAATCTTAGATCTCAGATCTGAGATCTAAGATATTTATTACCTAATCACCTGTTTTCTGCGGCGTAAAGTTAATATATACCTGCATATACTTAAGCAATTAATAAACAATAACTATCAGGCATTACCTACATTTGTTGCCCATGCAATTTGATAGCGAAATAAAAGAATATTGTTTTGGCAACCAGCCTGTATTATTAAGTGTACCTATTATTAAACAGGTAGAACAATATTGGCTACAAAGCAAGCTGCCGCAACATCAGTTTCCCTATTGGGCAAAAATCTGGCCTGCAGCCTTGGGTTTATGTCAATTTTTGGTACAAAATCCCGCATACATTACTAACAAAAACATTTTGGAGATTGCGGCAGGGTTGGGGTTGCCATCAATTTTAGCAGCTCATTATGGTAATAAAGTTGTTTGCAGCGATTATGTAGCTGATCCGTTAAGTTATGTTCAGCAATCTGCTAAAATTAACCAATGCACCAATGTAAGTACTGCGTTAATTGATTGGAACAATATTCCGGACAACATGGATGCCGATATAGTTTTAATGAGCGATGTTAATTATGACCAGGAAGTTTTTCCTGAACTTGAAAAACTCTTTCATTTTTTATTGAAAAAAGGAAAAACTATTATACTTAGTACACCACAAAGATTAATGGCTAAATCGTTTATTACCAGCATGATGCCATTTTGTACAGACAATACATCTGTCGAAGCAGAAGGACAGGAAATATCCATTTTTATTTACCGCACAAAGTAATCTGCAATATTTAAAATCATTTATTACATATTATGGTAACAAAGTTTGTAAAAACGATACTTCAATAATTGATAGTTTCCCTTTTGCATTTGTATTGTTTATTTGAGCGCCGTCGGATAATTGTTGTCCGTTTAACTCTTTCATTATTTCAACATTTTTTTGCGCCACAGGATCTTTTAGTTCTATCCTTATTATTCTACCTTTTACGGGTTTACATTTTGCAATAAAATACCCCAGACTGGTGCCAGTTTTTCCGTCAAAAACTATTTTACCATCTATCAAAATTCTTATGGGATAAACCTTGGAACGAAATCCACTCAGTTTTAGCGATACTTCATCTACTGTGTCCTCTTTTTCTAAACTATATTCAATCCATGCAGTGGACAAGTTACCATCGTTACTCCATTCGCTCAATTCATTGTCATCAATACTATTATTAGCTGTGTTAAAGTTTGCTCCTGACTGATGGACTGTAACTGCTAATTCTTTTTTGGTATCAGTATAAGAAGGGGTAGAAGGTGTTGCTCCTCTAGCCGTAATAAAAGGAAGATTACTGCCTGTTAGTTCGGTAGATAAACCGTTTTTGTATTTTACAGGTACTGTATAAAGCGTAAGATTTGTTTCTTTTAATCCTTTGGCTGTAGCCGTAAGCGTTACTTTACCTGCAAAATCGGTACTTCTTACCAATACCCGGTTTACACCACATTCTACCGGTAACATATAGGATAAAATACCATTGTTTTCAATATTACTCATCCCGCCACGCCAGGTTGCAGCACCTTTTAGTGTAAAATAAACAGAGTCATGCGCAATGGGAACCCTGCTGCCATTTTTGTCAATTACTTCTACTTCAACCAATACCAAATCATGCCCGTCAGCTTTCCAATGTGTAGGTCTTTTAATTGGGGTTAAGCGTAATCCGGCAGGTTCACCAGTTGTATGTTTTGTGGTTCTGCATACTTCCTTATTATTTTTATCATACCCCACAACGGAAATAGTACCCGGTTCAAAATTTATTTTATTAAACGTAAACCAGAAACCATTTTCCTTAACGCCATCAGCTATTTTTTTACCATTAATTTCCAGTGAAGTTTTATAAGCAGTAGAAACGGCATACACATCTTTTACAATGCCTTTTTCGTAGTTCCAATGTCCAACTAAATGTACCCGTGCAGTATCAGGGTTTACCCATCCATCCCACATTATCTGGTGTGCATAAAATCCTTCTTTCGTAATTCGTAATGCATCTACTTCACCACTGCGTCTGTAATTATCTTCGCCTCTATAATGTGTGTTTGTTTCCGAAAAAATAATATTTACCCCACCGGCGCTCACTCTTTTTCCGGTACCCGGTCGTACATTATAATACTCATTCCATCTTATTACGTTTTCTTTTGCGTGTGAGTCCTGGTTTCTGTTATAATCCGAAGCATCCTGGCCCTTGTATTTTGGGCCTGCACCATCTTTATGAAAGTAGGGTGGGCTATATTCATCCCAGTACCTGCGAGAACCTTCATCTCTGGAGTATTCCATGGCCCACATAGGTATGTGGGCACTTTTATTAATGTATAACATTTCGCCACCATACTCTGCCGTTTTACTATCCAGCATTTCACGGCTGCCTGTTGCACGACCCCCATGTGGGTCATATTGGTTGCGAATGTCAAGCATTTCTTTCATATGCTCTTCGCTGATAGATTCGTTACCTGACTCGTAAAATATGATGCTTGGATTATTACGGTTGTAAATTATTGCATCCCGCATTACTTCCTTGCGTTGTTCCCATCTGCGACCGGTTACGTCTTTTTCCGCATCTCCTGCCGGCATTGCCTGCATCAGCCCAACTCTGTCACAACTTTCAATATCTTGTTTCCATGGTGTAATATGCATCCAGCGTACAAGGTTGCCACCACTTTGTACTATTAAGTTATTACTGTAATCGCTTAACCAGGCAGGTACACTCATGCCAATTGCAGGCCATTCGTTTGATGTGCGTTGGGCATAACCATGCACCATTATTACACGATCATTTAAATATATCATACCCTGTTTAAAATCAGTCTTTCTAAAACCTGTGGTAGTTACAACTTTATCAGTTGTTTTATTATTAATTACTAAGCTGGTTTCTACATCATACAAATAACCATAACCCCAACTCCAGAATTGTAATCCTGTAACCAGTTCGGCCGCTTTTAAAACAAGGGTATCACCGGGTTTAATGCGCTGTTCAACACCTTTAAATGATTTTAAAACTGTTCCGTTTTTTTCTTTTACAGTTACTTCTATATTTACTTGCTGCTGTATTGAAGTAGCGTTTATAATTTCCGTATTGGCGTTAATAGTTGCAGACTGTTTTTTAATATCAATATTGCTGGCATATATGTAAGTACCCTGTGTGCCTAATGATGTATATAGCGGTAGCGTTTGATATATTTTTCCGGTAACATGCAGCCTAACGTTTTTGGGTATGCCGCCGTAGTTGGCATTAAAATTTTTATCAGACCATTGGTATTTGGTGTTGGTTGCCCGTTCTCTGTATTCCCAATCATTATTGGTTTTAACTGCAATTTCATTTTCGCCGGCACGTAAATACTTGTTTAAGTTAAACCCAAAAGCCGTTATTCCGTTTTCGTGATAACCAATGTGGTTACCATTTACATAAATGTCTGCAGCCTGTCTTACGCCTTCAAACTCAATAAAAACTTCGTGGGTTTTACTATTAACATTTTTAGGCAGTGTAAATTTTTTGTAATACCAAGCAATGCCGGTTCTTAAATCAACAATGTCTTTTGCAAATGCATCATCTTCGTTCCAAGCATTGGGTAGGGTTACTTTTTTCCAGGATTGCGTTTTTAAATTTATATCAGTTGGTTGGCCAACATCGCCAATATGTAGTAACCATTGATGGTTAAAATTGTACACATTACGCTGTGCAAAAAGGTTTACGCAGGATAATAATACTGTTATTAAAATGGGAAATATTGCTTTTGATAAGCATTTTTTATGTAGCATAGTAAGTTGGCAATCTTCGTATTAAATAAAGCTTGAAAATACTTTGTTTATTATGCTTTACTATCCTGTGCCTTAATGTAAATAACCAATTGGTGTTACTACTATTTTATATGAGTTTGTAATAGTAAGTACTAAAATGTAATGACTTTTGGGGTTAGCGCAGGGTAGTGCACATTGTTGAATAGAATTACTGCAGTACAAGAGTGCGACGCAAGGGACGCTCAATCAGGGAACTGAAGCTGGTAACAAAATAAAATCACTTAATTTATGTATAGTATTAATTGATTGATTATCAATATTATAGATGATAAAAAACAATAATTATACATCGCTTTATTTTCGTAGCTTTGCACGTCCTGAAAAGTACCCTTAAAAGGGCAGGAATTTTATAATGAAGCATATCCGTAATTTTTGCATTATTGCACATATTGACCACGGTAAAAGTACCCTGGCTGACCGTTTATTACAGGCGACCAATACCATTAGTGAAAGAGAAATGATGGATCAGGTGCTGGATGATATGGATTTGGAACGTGAGAAAGGTATTACCATTAAAAGTAAAGCCATTCAGATTGATTATAAACATACTGATGGCCAACCATACACTTTAAACCTGATTGATACTCCCGGACACGTTGACTTTAGCTACGAAGTAAGCCGTGCATTAGCCGCTTGCGAAGGCGCTTTATTGTTGGTGGACGCTACCCAGGGCATTCAGGCTCAAACTATTTCTAATCTATATCTGGCAATTGAAAATGACCTGGAAATTATTCCGGTTATTAACAAGATAGATATGGACGGTGCTATGATTGATGAAGTAAAGGATCAGATTATTGAATTAATTGGTTGTAAAGACGAAGATATTTTATTAGCCAGCGGACGTACCGGTTTGGGTATTGAAGGTGTATTAAGCGCCATTGTGGAAAGAATACCTGCACCAACAGGTGATGTGGATGCGCCTTTACAAGCATTAATTTTTGATAGCGTATTTAATAGTTTCCGTGGTATTATAGTTTACTATCGTATTTTAAATGGTACTATTAAAAAAGGAGATAATGTAAAATTTGTATCTACCGGACAGCAATATGCGGCGGATGAGGTAGGCATTTTGAAATTAAAAATGACCGAGAAGAAGGAAGTAAAAGCCGGCGATGTAGGATATATTATTACCGGGATAAAAAATGCCAAAGAGGTAAAAGTTGGTGATACTATTACCTTAGTTAACAATCCTACACCCGAGCAAATTAAAGGTTTTGAAGAAGTAAAACCCATGGTATTTGCCGGTATTTACCCTGTTAACACCGATGAGTTTGAAGAGCTGCGTGATTGTATGGATAAATTACAATTGAATGACGCCTCTTTAACTTATGAGTTAGAAACATCGCAAGCACTTGGTTTTGGTTTCCGTTGCGGATTTTTAGGCATGCTGCACATGGAAATTATACAGGAGCGTTTGGAGCGTGAGTTTAACCAAACGGTTATTACTACTGTACCCAACGTAAGCTTTGTTGCACATACTACTAAAAAGGAAGTTATACAGGTTAATAACCCAACTGAGTTTCCCGATCCGGTTAAAACTGACAAGATTGAAGAACCTTATATTAGGGCACAAATAATTACCAAACCTGATTACATAGGTAATATTATGACCTTGTGTTTAGGTAAACGTGGTATGTTAATTAATCAGAGTTATTTAACTACAACAAGGGTTGAGTTAATTTTTGAAATACCGTTGACTGAGATTGTATTTGATTTTTACGATAAATTAAAATCGCAAACCCGTGGTTATGCTTCGTTTGATTACCACCCAATTGGTTTGCGTGATGCAGATATTGTGAAAATGGATATTTTGTTAAACAACGAAAAAGTGGATGCCTTAAGTGCGTTAATTCACCGTGGTCGTGCACAGGATTTTGGCCGTAAGTTGTGTGAAAAATTAAAAGAATTATTACCTCGTCAGCAGTTTCAGATTGCTATACAAGCCGCTATTGGAGCCAAGATTGTAGCTCGTGAAAATATATCGGCTATGCGTAAAGATGTTACTGCCAAATGTTATGGTGGTGATATTAGCCGTAAACGTAAACTATTAGAAAAACAGAAAGAAGGTAAAAAACGTATGCGCCAGATTGGTAACGTAGAGGTGCCGCAGGAAGCATTTTTAGCGGTATTAAAGTTGGATGATTGATTTGGAGAATACAGAATTGAGATTTGAGAATTGAGATACGTTTTAATATAAAGAAAGCCGGGCATTATGTCCGGCTTTCTTTATTATAGGGTTCGTCTGAAATCTCAAATCTGATATCTGAATTCTACTTCACCACCTTCCTAATATGATACGCTACATCCACACCACGGTTGGTATCATCAACTTTAATAATAGCCGATGATTTTGGGCCTACATTTTTAAACTCCACTGTTTTTGTTTTAAAAACTTTTTTGTCGGCTTTAATATATTCTACATCAACAATTACTTGTTCCAGTGTTTCATCCGATCGGTTTTGCACCGTTAACTGCAGGTTTCTTATACCACCAAAGGGCACCACTTTATAATCATTGGCTACTATTTTAACCTCATTACTTTTAACCTGTGTTTCGGTTGGTGCTACGTAAAATGGATTATTGTTTTTATCAGCGGACTTACTTGATTTGTTATTACTGGTAACGGTTTTTACACTTTCGTTATCTCGTACTTTACCACGACGTTCACCACTATTATCGGTGGTGTAGGTTTCGTAAGCATAAGCATCTTTTGTATCAGTTGCAGTAACGGCCAATGGTTTATCAAATACTGCTTTTGCTTTGTTCTCACGTGATAAATTCAGTGTTTTTTTATCAGTTACCGGTTTAGATAAATCAGGTGATTGATCAACTTTTTTTACTACCACAGGTGGCACGGCCGGTATTTTTTCTTTTAAGGCCAGCGGTGCTTTTTGTGGTACGTCCGCCGGGCTTACATTTTCGTCTGTTGTTGTTTCAATTACCGGTTCAGGTATTTGGTCAGTAATCACTTCGTCGGTTGTTTCCTGCTCCGGTATATCTGCTAAAGCAATGTTTTCCGAGTTAATAGGTATAACCACTTCTTCCGGCGTAACAGTTTTATTTACATTTACACCTAATACAATACCTACACCCAACAATACAACTATTACCGCAGCTACCGATCCGTATTTTATTAAAACAGCTCTGTTGCCAAATTTCTTTCTTCGGTTAATATAAGTCTGTTCATATTTTTCCGAAAACTCAGCAATAGCCGCTGCTTCTTTTTCTTTTTTAAAATTTGTAAAGTCGTCTTTTTGTTTAACAGGTGCAGGCTTTTCAACAGCAGGCATATAAGCCTCATATTTTTCGTATGATGGCGTTGAAGTTTGTTGCGTAGAGGGTTTAACCGTTTCCGTTTTTGCAACAACCTTTTTTTGCACGGCAGGCATGGTTACAGCTACCATTTTACTTTTGGTAAACGTATCGTTTATTGTTGTGTTTTGTTTTTGTTGTACAACCGGTGCAGCGTCCTCGGTATTTTCTTTTTTATAAAATCTGTCAAATGGTTGTTCTTCCACCACAGGCGCATAAGGTTTAAGCTCCTCAATTTCGCTGGGGTAGCGCCATGCGGCACTTTTGCCCGGCAACCACACAAGGTCATAAGGTTTTAAACCAATCTCCAGTAAATCTTCCAGCCGCATCGGGCCTTGTTCTTTATTATCTCTAAGTAGCAAATAAGTAACCATAACATTTGGTTTTGTAGGTAACTAATAGAACGTAAATACTGTGCCGCCAAGTGTAAAAAAATGTTATAACTATAGCAACAACTATAAATTAATGTATGATTTAACAAATACTTTAGGTTATTGGGGCTGTCAGCAGTAGTAACTCCGGTCAGCAGCAGTACCCGCTTTTCATTACAAGTCCGGCACAAGTAAGGTATAGGGCATAGGCCTTAAAGTAAAAGTTTTATTTATTACACACAACTTCATACTTTGGCCCTATACCTTACGCCACCCACCTTTCCTCACCGGGCTTTCCATTGCAATCGGGCAGCCTTTCAGCTTAACCTAAAACCGTGCATAACTGTTACAGGCTTTATGTTTATAATACAGTATCTTTAAAGTACACGTTTAAACCTTGTTGTATGCTACAGAAAATTTCAATTACAGGATATGTTATAGCCTTTACGTTAGTATGTTTATTCGTTATATCTTCTTGTAATAACCAACCCGGTTTAAAAGAAAATACTACGAATAAAAAAGACGAAGCCAGCAAAGTAGAAGTTATTTTATTAAAGGATGATACCACATCAACAGTACATATTAGTAAGTATGTTTTGGTTACAAAAAAAGGGGAAGACAGATTAAAAGATGCCACCGAAATTTTAACCACAAAGCGTAAATGGCCATTAGCTGTGCAATCAAAAAAAGAAGCTGATTTTAATGCTATACTTACCAGTAATTTCACCTTCACTGCCGATGAAAAAATAATGAACAGGACTGAGTATATAAAAAGCCGTACAGCTTATTCTGATTGGGTGATTACCACTGTATCTTATGACAATTTAATACTCCAGTTTTTTGACGGTTATGCTGTACTTAGTTATCATAATCAGGTAACCAATGAAAACGTAAAAACGCAAGAAAAAGAAATTGAACTGATAAGCTGGGTAGATGTGTACACCAAAGAAAATGATAGTTGGAAAATTAATGCTGCACATGTAATTGAACACAGCGTTACCAAACAATAACAAACCAAAACTTACTAAACCTTTGCACCATGAAAAAGTTGCTTATTACGGTTGTAATAGCTTGTTTTACATTATACAGTAGCGCACAAAAACAAGACGGCACCATTGTTAGAAAATCATTCATTGCTAAATCTGTAGAAAACAATAAAGTTGGTGAAATTGCTAAAAGAAATGTTTCTGTGTACCTGCCTCCGGGTTATGACAAAAGCACCAAACGTTACCCCGTTATTTATTTTTTACATGGTTACGGTGGTAACGATAGTTTAATGATGAACGTATGGTTGCAAACAAAAACTTTATTAGACACTGCAATACTTACCGGCAAAATGCGCCCCATGATATTGGTTACACCGGGCAGCGAAACCAGTTTGGGCGGCAGTTTTTACAGTAACTCCGCCATTGGTGGTAACTGGGCCGATTATATTGCGAAAGATGTAGTACAGTTTGTTGATGCAAATTTTAGAACCATTGCAAATCGTGATAGTCGTGGTTTATCCGGCCACTCAATGGGTGGTAATGGTGCTTTAAAAATAGGCATGATGTACACGGATGTTTTTGGTGCAGTGTATGGCATGAGTCCGGCGGTGTTAAACTGGCATGCCGATTTTTCGTTAAGCAATATTGCCCTTGTATATGCCGCTAATGCAACCGATGAAAAAAAGGTAATGCAGGGAATGGTAGATTTTAATGGATTTTATACAGCCGTTTTTGCCTCATTGGGTAGGGCTTATTCACCCAATACCAGCGGTAAAAATTTACAGGCTGATTTTCCGGTAAGTTCAGTAGGAGATAGTGTGGTAATAAACGAAGCTGTAAAACAAATATGGGACGCACAGTTGCCTTTTAACATGATTGACCGATATGTTGATCAATTAAAAACTTTGAACGCTTTAAAGCTGGATTGGGGCCGTAACGAGGAGTTTATACATATACCGGTAACCGGACTCCAGTTTAGCAAAAAATTAGAGCAATTGGGTATTAAGCATTTTTCGGAGGAATACTTAGGCGACCATAGCAATATGCAAGACGGTTTTGAAGGACGTTTTTACACCGAAACCTTGCCGTTTTTTGAAAAATATTTGAAATAAAATGGATGAGCCGTGCATAACCTAAAGTATGATGTTTTTTAAAGGGCCAAAAGGCTCTTTTTTTGTTTGCATTAAGGCTATTTTAGGCTACGGCCATCAAAGTTTGTAAAAACCTGAATTTTAATCCACAATGGTGGAAAAGATGGGAGTAAAATGGCTTAAAAAACCGGTTATTTATCAGGTTATAAGCCCTTAAAAAGTTAGATTTGCAAGCCTCATTTTTTGTAGCTGAAATACTTGTGGTAAAGTTGTGGTTTTTGCACCATAAAAACGACCTTACACAATGCTGATTAGCGAACGGAACGATGCAGTGAGTGACACAACAGAAGTTGATTAGAATTACTAATGCTGATTAACAAAAAATGCCCTTAACCACAACGCAAAAACGAAAAAATAAGTAACCAATTTTAGCATGGAAGAAAATTTGGAACCACAAGAAACCAATGATATTAACCGTATTGTAGCGGTGAATATTGAAGAACAAATGAAGACGGCTTATATCGACTATTCAATGTCGGTAATTGTTGGCCGTGCTTTGCCCGATGTAAGGGATGGTTTTAAACCCGTACACAGACGTGTATTGTTCGCAATGAACAACCTGGGATTAAACCACAATAAAGCCCACAAAAAATCGGCGAGAGTTGTAGGGGAAGTGTTGGGTAAGTACCACCCGCATGGTGATAGTTCGGTGTATAATGCGATGGCACGTTTGGCGCAGGACTGGAACATGCGTTACACATTGGTGGATGGCCAGGGTAACTTTGGTAACCAAGATGGTGACGGACCGGCCGCTATGCGTTATACCGAGGTGCGTTTAGCCAAATTAGGCGAACACATGCTGGATGATATTGAAAAAGATACTGTTGATTTTCAGTTAAACTTTGATGACTCGGAAAAAGAGCCATCCATTTTGCCAACCCGTATTCCGCAATTATTGGTAAACGGTAGTAGTGGTATTGCAGTAGGTATGGCCACCAATATGATGCCGCACAACTTATCGGAGGTAATTGATGGTTGTATTGCATTTATTGACAATAAAGAAATCTCCATAGACGAACTGATAACGCATGTAAAAGCACCTGATTTTCCAACCGGCGGTATCATTTACGGTATGGAAGGAATTAAGGCCGGTTTTTATACCGGTAGAGGAAGGGTGGTAGTGCGTGGTAGAATAAATATTGATACCAAACCAAGCGGCAGGGAGCAAATTATTATTACGGAAGTACCTTACCAGGTAAACCGTGATGCGCTTACCAACCGTATTGGGGAACTGGTAAACGATAAAACCATTGAAGGCGTTGCACACGTTAACAATGAGAGTAATAAAAAAGAAGGTACTCGTATAGTTATTGATTTGAAACGTGATGGTGTTGCCAATTTGGTAATTAACCAATTGTATAAACATACCGAGTTACAAACATCGTTTGGTATTAACAATGTAGCTATTGTAAAGGGCAGGCCAAGAATTTTGAACCTGAAAGACCTGATTAGCGAGTTTGTTGATTTTAGACATGAAGTGGTAGTACGCCGTACACAATTTGAATTACGTGAGGCAGAAAAAAGAGCCCATATTTTAAAAGGTTACCTAATTGCGTTGGATCATTTGGATGAAGTAATTGCCATGATCAGGGCATCTTCTACTCCGGAAATTGCTAAAGATAACTTAATAAATGCCGGTTGGGGATTAGATGAAATTCAGGCAAAAGCGATACTGGAAATGCGTTTACAACGCTTAACCGGTATGGAACGTGATAAAATTGTGGCTGAATATGAAGAGTTACAGAAACTAATTGCCCACTTGCAGGACATCCTTGGCAACGAATCGATGCGTTTTGACATCATTAAAACGGAGCTGCAGGAAATTAAGGATAAGTATGGTGATGAACGTAAAAGTGAAATAACTTACCTTGATAACGAAGTGAGCATTAAAGACCTGGTGAAAGAAGAAGATGTTGTAATAACCATTTCACATTTAGGTTATATTAAACGTACACCGGTTGATGAGTTTAGGGCTCAAAAACGTGGCGGTCGTGGAGCTATTGGTGGTAAAACACGTGATGAAGATTATATTGAACATTTGTTTGTTGCCAGTACGCACCATACCATGTTGTTCTTTACACAAAAAGGTAGATGTTATTGGTTAAATGTTTACCAGATTCCGGAAGGTGAAAAAACGGGTAAGGGTCGTGCTATTCAAAACATGATTCAGATACCGCCGGACGATAAGGTGAAAACCATTATTGATGTACAGGATTTGAAAGACGAAGAGTTTGTAAAAACACATAATATAGTTCTTTGTACTAAAAAGGGTATAATTAAAAAAACCGAGCTGGCCGATTTTAGTCGTCCACGTACTACAGGTGTTAATGCTATTACCATTGTAGAAGGCGATGAACTGTTAGAAGCCCGTATGACCGATGGTAAATCGGAGATTATGATGGCGGTAAAAAGTGGCCGTGCTATTCGTTTTTCGGAAGAAAAAGTACGTACAACAGGCAGAGGGGCTATTGGTGTAGGCGGTATTGAGGTAGATGACGCCAATGACGAGGTTGTTGGTATGATTTGTGTTAATTCTACCACTGATGCCGGAAAAACGGTATTAGTAGTTAGTGAAAAAGGCTATGGTAAACGTACAGCAGTGGATGAATATCGTTTTACCAACCGTGGTGGAAAAGGTGTAAAAACCATTAATGTAAGCGAAAAAACTGGTAGCTTAGTAGGTATGTTAGCGGTGTTGGAATCGCAGGACTTAATGATTACCTGTAAAAGCGGTGTAACCATCCGTATGAAAGTAGCTAACATTAGTGAATTGGGTAGGGCTACACAAGGTGTTAAACTGATAAGAATTGACGAAGGCGATGAGATTGCAGCTATTACACAAATTGATGATCAGGAAGACGATAAAATATTTGATGAAACATTAGATGTAATTACGGAAGGTGTTGTACCGGAACAAACAGGAGATCAACCTGACCAATCCGCACCAACTGAAAGCGGAGAGGCAGAAGAAAATAAAACAGAAGAATAAGATATTATTATTAATCACTCACCAAAAAAGAAAAATGAAAAAGATTGTTGCACTTGGCACCATGCTATCATTTGTTGTTGGAAGCGTGTTTGCGCAAAAGTATGATACGTATAAAAATTACTTATTACTTGGCCAGGTAAAAAAAGGCAAAGAAGAGTTTGATAAAAAATTATCCGACGAAAAATTTATGTCTAAACCTGAGGCATATATTTTAAAAAATGCTTTATACGTTGGGAATGCTTTAGATAGTACACAGGCGGCTCAAGCTCCCGGATATATAAATGAAGCGTATGCGGCATTTAAAAAGTATCTGGAAATGGACCCTTCTGCAGCATTAGTTGCAAAAGAAGAGAATTATAAAAACGGGGTGTTAAACCTTCGTTGGTGGTTGTTTAACTCCGGTTATCAGGATTACCAAAACAAAGCCTGGGCAGAAGGACTTCCTAAGTTTGAAAAAGCTTTTGAAGTATCTAACTTTTTAATTGCGCAAAAAGACTTACCGGGTCCGATTGATACCAACACAGTAATTTTAGCCGGTGTGTTAGCAGAGAATAGCAAGAACACAGAAGCTGCGGTTAAATATTATAAAATACTAGCCGATTTAAAATTGAACGACGCTAGTTATGAAGATGTTTATCGTTACTTGGTTAGGCATTATGTGGGTGTGAAAGACGATCAAAATTTTGAAAAATACAGAGCTTTAGGTAAAGAACTTTACCCTAAAAGTGAGTTTTTTGAATATGATAAAGTGGATTTTGCTGTAGGGTTGGAAGAAAACTGGACAGCTAAAATTACTTCATTAGAAGGTGTATTAGCCAACGATCCTAATAATTATAAAGCCAATGCAATTATTGGCGAGTTAATTTACGATACTTTAAATTCAAGAAAAGAAGGTGCGGTTCGTCCGGCCAATGCTGATGAATTAGAGGCTAAAATGGTTAAACACCTAAATAAAGCATCAGAAGTAAATGCCGAAAAAGCTTCTCAAAACTTTATTTATCTGGGTGATCATTTTATGAATAAATCTGAAACACAAGCAGAAATTATTCGTGAAATAAAAAGAAAAGCAAAACCTGGTACTAAGCCTACGGCCGAAGATGCTCAGAAATTAAAAGATCTGCAGGTTAGTTACGATAAGGATTATGATTTAATGAAAGACTATTACGAAAAAGCAGCAGTTATTTTTAGTAAAAAATCTGAATTAGATCGTACAGAGCAACGTCAATACAAAATTATTGTAGGTAACTTAGCTCAATACTATTCTGTTAAACGCGAAGGTGCTAAAGGTGCCGATTTAGCGAAATATATTGCAGAGGAGAAAAAGTGGAATGACTTAGACGAGAAATTGAAATAATTCTAACAATAAGTTTTTAAAGCCCCGATTTATTTCGGGGCTTTTTATTTTTTGGGGTAATACACACTATTCAATGTGTATATATGCATCTTTAAGCGATTTTATATTTTTACTAACAGCAATGCTCGTAACATTGTACATTAAATGATGGATAGAATGAAACCTACAAAAGGTATAGCTGTTGTTATAGTATGTTTTTTATTGTTGTGTAGCTTAATGGTACATGCACAATACCAACTAGACCAAATAAAAAAATATACCGAACTGGTTGCTCCTGCAAAAAAAGATTCTTTGCAAAATAACCTTACCAATAAAGTAGGCAATAATGTTCATTATCTCTATCCAATATATCAAGCCATTGCTTGGGAAAAACGCTTTAAAAGGTTGTTAGGTGATGTTGCTTACAATGATTATTTCAGTCAGTTTTTATCCATGGCCGGCGACTATCAATCTGCCTCTAATTATGCACAAAAAAAATATGCGCCATTAAGTAATAATCAAAAGCGAGATATAAAAAACTATGTGGATGAATTGGTAGGTTTACAGTCTATTAATGCAAAATCATTTATTGTTGGTTCGTCTATTAATAGCCAAGTGCTCATGATAAATGAAATGTATCATCAACCGCAACACCGGGCATTTGTATATAGTTTATTGAAAGACCTTTACGCCAATGGGTTTAAGTATTTAGCCATGGAAACGCTGGCTAACAAATCTGGAAAGGTTATTGATGAGGTGAATATTTTTACCGGTGAATATACTTCTGAACCGGTAAATGCAGAACTGATACGCCACGCCATTGATATTGGTTTTACCATGGTAGCCTATGATGATACTGCTGCAGCTAAACATACACCCAATGTCAGAGATTCTATACAAGCTGTTAATCTTTATCAGGTAATAAAGAAGGACAGCACAGCCAGAATGATTGTACTTACAGGCTTTGGACGTAATAGTAACGAAGCCTTAGTGCCCGGACATATACCAACCGCCATGGTATTTAAAAAGTTAAGTAATATAACACCACTTACAGTTGATCAGGTGGCTTTAAGCGAAGGTAGTTACTTTGAAAGTGGAGCCGCATTCTACGATTTATTTACTAAAAAGTTTGTAATAACAGAACCGTCGGTTATGCTGTTAGATAAAAAACCGGCAAATTTATTAAGCTCTCCCGGTATTACTATTTCTGTTGTTCATCCGCCAACAGTATTTGTAAATAACCGACCAACATGGTTAAGCTTAGAGGGGGATAGAAAAGAAACACCTATACAGCCAACCGAAAAAGGTTTGTTTTTTGTACAGGCATACTATCACAATGAGTATCATGCAGATATTTTAGGCCAGCTAATACCTGCCGATCAAACTTATATTGCAGCCAATAATGGCTACTATAGCCTTTATTTAAAACCCGGGAAATATAAACTAGTGTTACGAGATATCAATTATCGTACATTATCTGTAAAAGATATTACAGTAGAGAAAGAATCGCAATAAACATTACGATTTCACTTCCTTGAATGAAATACCTTCTTTACTCAAATTCTCCAACACTGGTTCATAAATTTCTTTAATAGTAGGAATATGTAAACCGGATAATTTTATCTGTCCGTTAAGTATAAACTTTGTTGCAATAGCCAAAGGTAAACCAACCGTTTTTGCCATAGCAGTGTTTAAATGATTGTCGCCTTTTACAATTAGCGAACTATTAATATGTTTATTGTTTCCTTCTTTGTCGGTATAATCAATTTCATGCAGCATCACAATCATGTCTTTATCATCTGGCAATAAAGCCAATTTATTTTCTAAAATCATCTGCATAAAATCGGCCTTGGTATATGTGCCGTCCGGTAAAAAGGTTTTGCTATCATTTAAGCCAAAATGCTCCAACTGTTTTTTAAAAAGGGTAGGTGCATTATTAAAATATTCAGCAGGTACCAGCTTCTGCCATATATCCGCAATAGTTTCTTTATTAATGGTAATGGTTTCCTTTTCATCTGTCAATCCCAGTTCAATAATTTCTTTCCAACCAATAATAAAATCAGGGTAACGTAAGGTAGTTCTAATAAAAGTATGTGCACTTTTTATGCCATATAAACTACCATAACTTAACGAATCTCTATTCGCATACCATCCTAATTTACCTAAGCCGGTTACATCAACCACATTATCCGGATTAAATAATTTATCGTACGCCAGTTTAACTTCTTTTTCATTTTCCAGATAATGCGCACCGGCCTTACCTGCTAATACCACATTACGTGGGTTCCAGCTTATTTTATAATGCCAGGGGTTATTGTCACTTTCCGGTGCAACTAAACCGCCACAATGCGATTTAAAAGATTGTACAGTGCCACCTTCAGCATGTATATCGTCAATCAATTGCATAGCACTCATGTGATCAATGCCCGGGTCTAAGCCCATTTCACATAAAAATAATATGCCATTATCTTTTAAAACTTGTTCTTGTTTTTTTATAGCATCATCTACATACGATGCGGTGAGCAAATGTTTTTTGTAAGTAATGCAACTGGTGGCCACTAAATAATGCAAGGCTGCAGGCAACATAGATATTACAATGTCAGCATTCATCACCGCATTGTTACGGGCTTCGGTATTATTGATGTCAAAGCTGATTGCTTTGCCGTAGGTAGAATTACCAATTTTCGATAATGCTAAATCGTAACTCGCATCAACAATTGTAAGCATCCACTCTTCTTTGGCAGCATTATTGATAAAATAGTTTATTAATACAGTTGCCGACTTACCTGCACCAAACAGTAAAATTTGTTTCATAACAATCGCTATATGTAAGTGATTAACAATTCTTTGATAAGTAAATACCTATTTTTGCAAACTAAACTATTTTTTTATGAAAAAAGCGCTTTTAATTGCTTTATTTGCTTTTTGTTTAAAGTCCGCAACGGCACAAGTTTCATTGGGTTTAAAAGGTGGTGCTAACATTACCAATTTCACCGGTGGTGATTTTAAAGATTTAGATAAAAAGGCATTGGTTGGTTTTAATGCCGGTGCATTTTTAAATTTCAGACTGGGCGCTATTTCATTGCAGCCTGAGTTATTAGTATCAACTGGTGGAGCTAAGTTTAAAGATATTAATAACAACGATTCATCTTTCAGACTTACTTATGTTACCTTACCTGTAATGGTAAAAGTTAGAACTCCTGGTGGTTTTTACTTTGAGGCAGGACCACAAGTGGGTATGAAAGTAGGTGAAAATGTTTCAGGTTCTACAGTAGGCGACTTAGCTAAAAACTTAGATCTTGCCGCAGGTGTAGGTATTGGTTATCAAGCTAACGGTGGTTTTGGTATTGGTGCTCGTTACCTTGCCGGTTTATCAAAAGTTGGTGATAATACTACCGAATTACGTGACCCAGATTTTAAAAACAGCACTATTCAAGTAGGTATATCTTTCTTGATTCTTGGTAAAAGATAATTTTACTGCAGTTGCGTAAATAATTATTATGTTACCAGCAGCAGTAACACAGAGCATCGTCCCTTGCGTCGCACTCTTTTACTGCATAACATTATTCAACAGCTGATTTGCTACATAAAAAGGCCGACTTAAATAAGTCGGCCTTTTTTTATTTGTTGATTGTACAAATCTTTTTGAATACAATATCACTCAAAATATATTGCACCATATTATTAGCTGCATAAAAAGTAACAACTACCCTAATGCTGATTAGCGAACAGAACGTACCGCCGATAAATCCTATCGTGTGTACACATTTTTTTATAATAAATTTTTATGCTTTCAACTTTGCCTGAACAACTGTGTAGCACATTAAATGCATAAAAAAATTAGCAGGCGCGGTCTTGTTTACAGTAGTTTACTCACTTGTACATCGGCTACTAAAATCACATTCGACTCCTACGGAGTCGTGTTCGCTGTTGTAGTTGCTGTTATTAATATGCGATACCTTCGGCATCGAAAGCAGTAAAACAAGTATTATTACTGATAAAAAAGCGACTGTTGCTCCATCCCAGCGGGATGGCATGTTAATAGAAAAGAACAGCAAAAGGGTTTACGACCCCGAAGTGGGTCGAATGTTTATATTTTATGGCTAAGAAGAAATATTGGCATCATTATAAAACACAAAATGCTGCTTTTTAAATTTGGCTAAAGCCATTTTCATACCTAACCAAATCCACCAGCTAAAGCTGGAGGCAATTGACAAGGGAGGCGTTACAACTTAAAAAGATGTGTACACACGATAGAATGAATCGGGGTGCAACTTGCACAATGCTGATTAAAGTTACAGGTGCACAAGAGTGCGACGCAACAGAAGTTGATAGTAGTAATGCAGCTGGGCTCAAAAAAGAAAAAAATCCCATCACCTTGGTTTAAAAGATGATGGGATAATATTATTTAGATATCAAACTTAATACCCTGCGCTAACGGAAGGGTAGTGCTGTAGTTTATAGTGTTGGTTTGTCTGCGCATATATGCTTTCCATGCATCGCTACCACTTTCGCGGCCACCACCGGTTTCTTTTTCGCCACCAAATGCACCACCAATTTCGGCACCGCTAGTACCAATGTTTACATTGGCAATACCACAGTCGCTACCGGCATACGATAAAAACTGTTCCGCTTCACGTAAGTTCAAAGTCATGATAGCAGATGATAAACCTTGCGGAACATTATTTTGTATAGCAATAGCTTCGTCCAAATCTTTGTATTTTAGTAAATACAAGATTGGGGCAAAAGTTTCGTGTTGTACAATTTTATATTCAGGTTGAGCTTCGGCAATACAAGGTTTTACATAACAGCCACTTTCGTAACCAGCGCCTTCTAATACACCACCTTCAACAACAAACTTGCCACCTTCGGCTTTGCATTTTTCAATGGAGTCCAGATACATTTTAACCGCATCGGTATCAATCAATGGCCCTACATGATTTTTTTCATTCAATGGATCACCAATGGATAATTGAGCGTATGCTTTAACCAGTTTTTGTTTTACTTCTTCGTAAACATCTTCCTGTATAATTAAACGACGGGTAGTGGTGCAACGTTGTCCGGCTGTACCAACGGCTCCAAATAATGCACCTAAAATGGCAATATCCATATCAGCATCTTTGGTAATAATGATGGCATTGTTACCGCCTAATTCTAATAAAGATTTTCCTAAACGTTGTGCTACCGCACCCGCAACGGCTTTACCCATACGTGTAGATCCGGTTGCAGATACCAATGGAACTCTTGTATCGCTACTTAACCATTCACCCACTTCGCGGCCACCGATAATTAAACCACTTACACCTTCCGGAACATTATTTTTAGCAAATACTTCGCTTACAATTATTTGACAAGCAACAGCACATAAAGGTGTTTTCTCCGATGGTTTCCAAACACAAGTGTTGCCACAAACCCAAGCTAACATGGTGTTCCAACTCCATACAGCAACAGGGAAGTTAAATGCTGAGATAATACCCACAACGCCTAACGGATGGTATTGCTCATACATTCTATGGTTGGCTCTTTCGCTGTGCATGGTTAAGCCATGTAATTGACGTGATAAACCAACAGCAAAATCACAGATATCAATCATTTCTTGCACTTCGCCATAACCTTCTTGCAAGCTTTTACCCATTTCGTAGGAAACCAGTTTCCCTAATGGCTCTTTGTACTTGCGTAATGCTTCGCCAATCTGACGAACAATTTCGCCACGCTTAGGGGCAGGCCATTTGCGCCACTCTACATAAGCTTCTTGTGCTTGTTGTACAACGTGGTCGTAAGCATTTCTATCTGCAGTATTTACAGTGCCAATTACAGCACCATCAACAGGAGTGTAGGAGGTAATATTTTCGCCGGTTGTAGGTATCCATTTAACACCGGTACTAACGCCATTATTTTTATCGGCAATATTTAAAACGTGTAAAAATTCCATATGGTAAATTTAGTTTGCAAAGGTAGTTATTATGTGGGAAATGAACAGGTGTTAGTATCTATAAATCCTGCAATAGGGGCAATTAACAATAAAATAATAAAAAGGGGCCGAAAGAATTCGGCCCCGTTAAAACAACACAACTATAAAAATTTAAACAGGCTAATTTTACAGGCTTAAACCTGCCAACTCAAGACTTTTCTTTTTTAAATTTCGGGTTTCAATTTCTTCAATAATCGGGTCGGCGCTAAGTATCAGTGATACATTGTCCTGTTTCCACCAATCATTATTTTTTAATTCGTTAAAAGCTATTACTCCTGATAAGTATTTTCTTTCCTCCTGTGAATGCCACTCTTCAATCCACTCAAATTTATCTTTTGGTACACTGTTTATATCCGTAAAACTTACATATACTCTTAAATAAATATCAGTAGAAAGCTCATGCGGTTGATGATGGTATAATTTTTTATACTCATATTTATATTGGTAGCGTAAAGCCGAAATATCACTTAATACAGCAGATGCTGTTGGTAAACTACCGGCACCTTTACCATAAAAGAATTGTTTATCGGCAAAACCGCTTTCTATTACTACGCCATTGTATTCGTTTTTTACAAAAGCCAGGTGATCGGTTTGTTTTACAAATTGTGGTAAAACAAAAGCAGCCACTTTTCCATCACGTAGTTTTTTTGCTTGCGCAACCAGTTTTATTTCTTGCTTTTTTTCTTTTGCTACCTGTGCATCGCTGGCGTGAATATTTTGAATACCATTGAATAAAATTTTATCGGTAGTAGTAACTATGCCATAAGCATGGGTTAACAAGAAACTCCATTTGTTTACGGCATCATAGCCTTCAACATCTAGCTTAGGATTACTTTCTGCAAAGCCTAATTGTTGGGCTAGGGTAAGGGCTTGTTTAAAGTCCAGGCCATCTTCAAATATTTTGGTTAATATAAAGTTGGTAGAACCATTTACGATGGCTTTTATAGAGTGTAATAAATCATTGTCATAATATTCTTCCAGGTTACGTATTACCGGAATAGAAGCACAAGCCGCTGATTCGTATAATAATGATTTGCCTGTTTTTTGTTGTAAATCCAATAAAGCAGGTAAGTTTTCCGCAATCATTTTTTTACTGGCACTTACTACATCTTTATTGTTTTGTAAGGCAGTAGAAACAATATCAAATGCGGCAACCGCATCATCAATTACTTCAACAATTACATTTATTTCTTCGTCGTTTAATAATTCGTTTTTATCAGTAGTAAATAGTTCGGCAGGTGCTTCACGTTTTTTACCCGGATTTTTAATACAAACTTTTTTTAAGCGTGCATTTAAGGATGGTGTTTGTGCTAATACTTTGTATAACCCTTCGCCTACTACACCAAATCCGAATAGGCCAATTACTAACTGTTTATGCGTTTCCATTTTTATATAGTTGTTGTTTTATTAGTTTTTGCTAAACGCTGAAAGCATAATGCTTAAAGCTTTGTTGCTTTTATATTGTTAATAGTTAATTGTTCATCGTTAATAGTACAGTTTTATTTTTCGGCGTCTCGCTGTTGATTAGCGTTATGCTGTACAAGAGTGCGACGCAAGGAACGATGATCAAGGTACTACAGCCGGTAACATAAAATTTACTGATTAACTATTTTAAGAAAGTTTTTTTGTTTATAGGTTACAAAGTTTTTTAAAGCCACTTCAATTTTTTCGTACTCCAGCAAAAAACCATCATGTCCAAAATCGCTGGCTATAATAAATAGTTGCGAGTGGGGGATATGTTCCTTTAAAAACTCCTGCTCGGTTAACGGATATAACAAATCGGTTTTAATACCAATAATTAAAGTTTGGGCTTTTATTTTTTTCAAAGCTTCTACTACACCATTTCTATTACGACCTACATCATGGCTATCCATGGTTTGCGTTAAACGATAGTAAGAAACAACGTTAAAACGACTCACCAATTTTAAACCCTGATAACGTTGGTAATTATCAGCCGCAAAAACTACATTGTTAGCGATGGGTACAAATGCTTTATCTCTTGGTTGGGTAACATCGTAACCCTTGTATTGCCTGTAAGAAATTAAAGCAATAGAACGTGCTGCCGCCAATCCTTTTTGTCCGGCATCGGCACGTTTTTCTAACCAGGTACTATCTGCTTCAATTGCCAAACGCTGACTGGCATTAAATGCTATGCCCCAAGGCGACAATACAGCATTCGTTACAATAGGAACGATATGTTCAAAAAAATCAGGTTCATCAATAGCCCATTCCAGTAACTGCATACCACCGGTGCTGCCACCCAAACCAACATGTACTTGTGTTATGCCTAAATAATCACGCAGGTTTTTGTAAGTATTAATAATGTCTCTTACTGTAAAAACCGGAAAGTCGTGATAGTAAGGTTGATTGGTTTGCGGGTTAGTTGTTAACGGCGATATGCTGCCATAAGGACTACCGGGTTTGTTAACACAAATAATGAAGTACTTAGCAGGATCAAAAAACTTGCCTTCGCCAACTAAACCGGGCCACCATTCTGCCGCATTGCTATTGGCAGTAAGCGCATGAAATATCCATACTACATTATCCTTGTTTTCATTAAGGGTTCCGTAAGTGGTATAAGCCAAATGGTAGCCGGGCAATGTTACACCCGACTCCAATTGAAAAAGATGACTATAGTGAAATGTCTGTGTCATATTATCCTACTAATGCTTCTTTAGCTGAAAAAACTTTATTAAATGCTTGTTGTATATCTGCTTTAATATCTTCTATATGTTCAATACCTACACTAATACGAATTAAGTTAGGTAATACACCGGCTTTCTTCTGTTCTTCTTCACTTAACTGTTGGTGCGTAGTAGAAGCAGAATGTATTACAAGGCTTTTTGCATCACCCACGTTAGCCAGGTGACTAATAAGCTGAAGTGAGTCAACGAATTTTTTACCATTCTCCAATCCGCCTTTAATACCAAACTGTAATACACCACCAAAGCCATTGGTTAAATATTCTTTAGCTAATGCATTGTATGGACTGCTGGCTAATCCCGGATACCAAACAAACTCTACTTGTTCGTGGTTTTCTAACCAGGTGGCTAATGCCAATGCATTGTCAACATGGCGTTGAACACGTAAGGATAATGTTTCTAAACCCTGTGTTAATAAAAATGAATTAAACGGACTTAATGCCGGGCCAAAATCACGTAAGCCTTCTACACGGGCACGTATGGCAAATGCAATGTTGGGTAAACCTAACGGATTGCCTTCGCCAAATACATTCCAGAATTGTAAACCATGATAACCTTCGGATGGCTCGGTAAACTGAGGAAACTTACCATTGCCCCAATTGTAATTACCACCGTCAACAATAACACCGCCAATACTGGTACCATGGCCACCAATCCATTTTGTTGCAGATTCTACAACGATGTTTGCACCATGTTCAAGTGGTCTGAATAAATAACCACCTGCACCAAAAGTATTATCAACTACTAATGGTAAATCGTATTCTTTTGCTAATGCAACAAACTTTTTAAAGTCAGGTACATTTAAACGTGGGTTACCAATTGTTTCTAAATAAATAGCTTTTGTGTTTTTATCAATCAGCGGTACAAAGCTTTCAACATTATCACCTTCGGCAAAGCGGGCTTCAATACCTAAGCGTTTAAATGCAACTTTAAATTGATTGTAAGTACCACCATAAATAAATGAGGTGGATACAAAATTATCTCCTGCCTGTAAAATATTGTTTAATGCTAAAAACTGTGCTGCTTGTCCAGATGAAGTGGCAACAGCGGCTACACCACCTTCTAATGCTGCAATGCGTTGCTCAAACACATCAGTAGTGGGGTTCATAATACGGGTGTAAATATTACCAAACTCTTTTAAGCCAAATAAGTTAGCCGCATGGTCAGAGTTATTAAATTGGTACGATGTTGTTTGATATAATGGAACGGCTCTTGCGTTTGTTGTTGGATCTGCTTTTTGTCCGGCATGTAACTGCAATGTGTCAAAGTGTAACTTGCTCATAAAAAATTTACTTTAATAATTTATTGAATAATGTAATTTGGAAACGATGTAAGATTGTTGCAATACAACAGTGTAGAATAGGAGGTATGTTTAGCACATACAACAAGTACAACACACACAGCAAGTAGTTGCTGTTTTAGATAAATTGTATGTTGCTTTGTTTTGCATTATTCCACTAAGTTAGTAGACAATTAACTAAAGTTCCAAATTTTTATTTGTTAAAGTTTTGTTTGAAGGCTGTTGAAGCATCAAACAAACACACATTCGTTGCGTAAAATTGTTTTTTGTAGTTGTCATTGTTAAACAGTTTTGCTCTTGTTTTTATAAAACAAGAAATGAATTAATTGATGATACAGGCACACTGTTAACAAGAGAAGGAGAGAGGTTTACCGGATTACATTAATTGCCCTGTAGTAGGCACAAAAAAAATGCTCATCCGATAAATCAGATGAGCAATAATATAGTTGAGTATTAACTACCAAAGCTTGAAATCTGACTTATCTGTCTCCGTTTTCACGGAGGTGGAATTGGCACCTTTTCAAAATAAAATTTTGATAGGTTGCCAAGGCGTCTGTGGGCCATTACCCTCAGCCTTTCTTGATAAGTGATGCTAAAGAACTGATGCAAAGGTAACGATGAAAACTAAATCACAAAATATTTTTATAAAATTTTACGCTAACGATTGTTAAACAATTTCTTCAAACCCTTTACTGTACTATATTTCGTTATAGTAAATTTATTCTTTTTTTATGTTGACCAGCAGCAGTTTTTCATGGCATCCCAATTGCGACGCTCCATTCATCAGTATATCATTGGGCATCTTTTTTTGTAGCCTGATTACTTATAAACATTGCCAAATTGTCAAAGTTTTGACACCTTTTTTTGCAGTTTTTTAACCTACATTTGCCGCCCCAAAAAGGTATAAAATACATATGGAAATTAAATATTTGCAACACATATCCGGCTTGTTAAGCTTGCCCATAAAAGGCATTACAAGTATTGTTGAATTAGTGAAAGATGGTTCTACCATTCCTTTTATTGCCCGTTATCGTAAAGAAGCAACAGGTAATATGGATGAGGTAGCCATTGGTAATGTAGTAGAACAGATTAAATATTTTGAAGAATTAGAAAAACGCAAAGAAACCGTTTTAAAAACAATTGAAGAAGCGGGTAAGTTAACACCAGAACTTAAAAAGCGTATTGAAGATTGTATTGTTGCAACTGAGTTAGAAGATATTTATTTACCCTTTAAACCCAAGCGTAAAACAAAAGCTTCCATTGCTATTGAAAAAGGTTTGGAGCCTTTGGCAAAAATAATTTTCGAGCAATTAGAAAAAATCAATCCAGATACGGAAGCGGCTAAATTTATTAACGATCAGGTTGCTGATAATGCCGCAGCCTTACAAGGTGCCCGTGATATTATTGCAGAGTGGGTAGCCGAAGATGAACAAGCTCGTAATATTATCAGAAAAATGTTTACCAACGAGGCTAAAGTAACATCTAAAGTGTTAACCAGTAAAAAAGACGAAGAGGAAGCACAAAAATACCGTGACTATTTTGAGTTTAACGAAGAGCTGGTTAATAGTCCTTCACACCGCATCTTGGCTATTCGTCGTGGCGAAAAAGAAGGTTTTTTATTAATGGATATTTCAGTTGATAAAGAAATTGCAGCCAATCATTTAAAAAGCCATTTTGTAAAAAACCTGGATGCAGTAGGTCAGCAAATTTCAACGGCTATTGATGATAGTTATAGTCGTTTGTTAAAACCATCTATTGAAACGGAGTTCAGGTTAAATAGTAAAAACAGAGCCGATGAAGAAGCGATAGCTGTTTTTGCAGACAACCTTCGCCAACTATTATTGGCTTCTCCATTAGGTAGTAAACGTGTGTTGGCATTAGACCCGGGTTTTAGAACAGGTTGTAAATTAGTTTGTCTAGATGAAAGCGGAACCTTCTTACATTACACAACCATATTCCCGCATGCACCACAAAACGAATGGGATAAAGCGGTGCACACGATAAAAGAATTAGTAGCCAAATATGATATACAAGCCATAGGTTATGGAAATGGTACCGCCAGTAAAGAAACTGATCAGTTGGTTCGCAGTATTCAATTTGACAGACCGGTGTCTGTATTTTTAGTAAATGAAAGCGGCGCATCTATTTACTCTGCCAGCGAAGTTGCCCGTGAAGAATTTCCTGACCAGGATGTTACCGTTCGTGGTGCTATTAGTATTGGTCGCCGTTTATTGGATCCTTTAAGTGAACTGGTAAAAATTGATGCAAAAAGTATTGGTGTAGGCCAGTACCAGCATGATGTTAACCAAAACAAACTAAAAGATTCTCTTGACCAGGTTGTAGAAAGTTGTGTAAACTATGTAGGCGTAGATGTTAATACCGCCAGTAAACATTTATTAACCTATGTATCTGGTTTAAGTGCAACCGTTGCCCGAAACATAGTTGATTACAGAACAAAAAATGGCAGTTTTAAAAATAGAGAAGAGCTTAAAAAGGTTTCTATGTTAGGCCCAAAAGCTTTTGAACAGTCTGCTGGTTTCTTACGCATACCCAATGCCGAGAATCCTTTGGATAATTCAGCCGTACATCCTGAGTCTTATCATATTGTTGAGGCAATGGCTACTAAGGTTGATAGTACTGTTTCCGAATTAATTCAGCAAGCCGCCATACGTAAACAACTTAATGCAAAAGATTTTGTAAAAGAAGGAGTAGGGCAGTTTACAGTAGAAGATATTTTAAAGGAGTTAGAAAAACCCGGCCGTGACCCTCGTTCACCAATTGAAGAGTTTCGTTTTGCCGATGGCTTACATACCATTAGCGATTTAAAAGAAGGCATGAAAGTACCCGGTATTGTAACCAACGTTACCAACTTTGGTGCATTTGTAGATGTTGGGGTTAAGCAGGACGGATTGGTACATATTTCACATTTGGCCAACCGTTATGTTAGCGACCCTAAAGAAGTGGTAAAGCTTAACCAAAAAGTAATGGTTACAGTAGTAGAAGTAGATGTTGCCCGTAAACGGATTGCATTAAGTATGAAGGATAGTACTACGGCTTCAGTAAATCAGGATAATAAAAATATACCAAGAAATAAAACTGTTCAACCCAAAAAGGCAGAGCCGTTAAATCCTTTTCAGGCTAAATTAGCTATGTTAAAGAAGAAGTTTGACGATTAAAATGAATAGTCATATTGTATAAGTAAAGATGCCGGCTTGTTTTAAAAGCCGGCATCTTTACTTATAATGTTAAAACAGGATTTTTCCTGTATGAAAATGGAGGTTTTTCCTGTATTTAAATAAATTGCTATGTGTTTACTTTGTTTAAACATTAGGGGAAACTAATTAGAGCCATTAACCATTAAACTTTTACCAATCCCTGGATGTTAACTTACTTGATTAACACCGCTTTTTTTATGCGGTTGTTGCCATAATTAGAGATGAACTAATCCATTTTTTACTGCGTACAGCGCAAGGCCTACTCGGCTTTTAATATTCAATTTTTCAAAAAGAGCATTTCTGTATCCATCAATTGTTTTTGGGCTTAATGACATTTGAAGTGCTATCTCATTATAGGTAAATTCACTACAAGCTAATTTTAAAAAGTCTTTTTCGCGTTCATTCAACTGGTTTACCTGATTGCCGTTGTTATAGCCATCACCATTAGCATCTTGCTGAATAGCATGTAATAGTTTACCCGTTATAAAATCAGTATAATAAAAACCTTTATTGTAAACGGAGTTTAATGCTTCTGATAGTTCTTTGGGTTCTACATCTTTGCATAAATAGCCTTTAACGCCAAGCTTTAACATACTTACCACCGTTTCTTCTTTTTCTACCATGCTTACTACCAATGTTTTTATTAATGGAAAATGGGTGCTTAGCCATTTAACCGTGCTAAATCCATCCATTTCAGGCATATTAATATCCAATAAAACAATATCCGGAGTATTGTCTGGTGTAAGTACGTTTTGTAAGTCTTTGCCATTATTGGCCTCAAAAATTACTTCGTATTGTGGGCCAAGCATATCAATAAGACTCTTTAAACCTTTTCTAAAAAGTTTATGATCGTCAACTAAGGCCAGTTTGATTTTCTGATGCAGATGAGACATGGTTTAGGGGAAGTATAATGCTTATAGTAGTTCCTTTATTCGGTTTACTGCTAATGGTAAGATTAGATTTAATCAATTGTGCACGGTTTTTTAAATTGTCAACACCGGAACCGTTGCCTTCCAATAAATCTGGTTCAAAACCTATACCATCATCATTAATTACTAAAGTAAGTAAATTATTTGACACAGTAAGTAAAACATGAATGTGTTTAGCCTGACTATGTTTGATAATATTGTTGCAGCTTTCCTGAAACATTCTATATAAGATAGTGGCTTTTCCCGCATCTAACCCCATTATTTCCTCAACACCTGAGTAGGAGATGGTAAATTGCTCTAATTTTTTTAAGCGTTGTACTTCAATTCTGATGGCTTTTGCTAAACCAATTTGTTGAATTTTATTAGTACCCAAACTAAGGGATAAGGATTTAATATCTAAAATTAATTGACGCACCAGTTCTTTGGTATCTTCTATTTTTTCACTGGCTTTCTGGGGGTCGCTTAACTGTAAAGTATTTAAATGAATTTTTATAAGACTGGCAATTTGTCCTAGGTTGTCGTGCAATTCCTGGCCTATATGATTTAGTGTTTCTTCTTTTATCTCAAGTTGGGTTTGCAGCAACGTTTCCGAAAAATGAGATTTTAATTCTTTTTCATTGATGATAAAATTGTTTTGTTTTTCCTTAATTCTATACAAAAAGTATATAAAAAAAAAGAAAAACAAAACAAATAAAAGACTTGCGCCAATTAAGTACCACTCCGCTTCTGTGATATATTTGAACATAGAAAGCTCATTATTATGAGGGAATAATAAATTAAGTTACCAATTGTATTTAATACACGGTAAATTATATTTCCTGTTTCATTTTTCACGAAGGCAGGATTGTGGGTGGCACTTAAATAGGAGAAGAAAAAGAAAAAAACAATGATACTGCCTACTGAATACCAAAAAAGTGAATCAGTTTTTAACTGATGGTATTCTTCCTTTTTATACACTTGATACAGATACATACTGGCACCTGTCATTATTTGTACACATATTACTGATAAATAAAGCGGATTAAAAACCGTTATTTTATTAAGTAATAAAAAAGTTAACGCCAGCAATGAACTAATACCATAAAAGATTACATATTTTTTTCTTCTTATGGAATATAATGCTTTGTAAAAAATAATAAAACTTACCACGCTCTGTACAATAAAAAAAGTATTGTACAGTATGTTTTTGTTTACACCATATGTTTTTGGACCATTATTTAGAATAAACAGTTCATTGGATGTTGATAGCAGTAATACAATTATCAATAATCTATAAAACGGTGGCTTTATTTTACTAAAGAAAAACACACCGGTTAATAGGGCAAAGGCTTGCAGAATAACGCTTAATAATAACATAATGCAGTTAATTCAAATTTTATGGAGAAACCTCGCCCCAGTTTAAGTACCCTTTTTTGCCAGTAGCTGAATCTGGTGAATTACCTTCTCTCTTCTTTGTATAGCTAAACGGAGTTAGGGCAGTTTCTTTAGGATTCTTTTCCCATTCTTCTCTCGATACTTTTTTAGGTAAGCCAAATATAATGGTACCAAATCCATCTTTTTGGAGCGAGCCTGCATTAGTATAAATACCAAAGCCTGCTCTTACTTTATCTATATTATTGTCTAACATATATTTAATCATAAAAGCTAAGGACTCTCTGTCAAAATCAACACCTGCTGATGGTCTGGGAGGTGGTACTTTTGAATTTTTATAACTCAGTATATAGTTGTCTCCGGAAGTAGTATCGATGATTGTATTTTTACTTTCGGTCGGCGATACTTTTCTGGCTAATAAATCTTCAGAAAGTTTGTCCACTTCTTTCCACTTATCAGCAGCAGTTTTTAGTTTTTCATATTCATCCTTCTCAATCTTCACAATGTTTGACTCATCATTACAACCAACGAGAAACATGGTAAGGCCAATAGCTGCAATAGCAGCAAGCAGTGTTTTCTTTTTCATAATTTTAGAATTGTACTCTAAATAAAAGAAAATTATAGATATTGAGATAAGGAAAAACCCTTATTCTGTAGGATGTTTTTCCTGTTTCGCAAATTATTGTTCAAACAAACAAAAGCTACCGCCAACCCATTCTTTGTCTTTATTATACCTAACGCCAATCATTTTGCCTTTGCTTAATCTTGCCAGGTTATTGGCCGGTACAGGTCTTGGTTCTCCTTTTTTCCAAAAATAAAATATACGTATCTCTGCTTTGGCCGGTATGTCAGGTGTGGTTATAACATCGGCATATTTAACCTTACGTTGTAATATCCAGTTCTCAGGATCTTTAATTGCGTTAATGTCTTCTTTTGTAACATCTATTACTACTCCTTGACCTGCAAATGAAAAAAGTGGCTTTAATACATAATTTTCCAAATCGGTAGGTACTTCTTTTACATCACTCAGGAAAGTGGTTTTAGGCACATATGCGTTATTAATAAAAGGCAATGTGTATTTGCTTATGCGGTAAAACCATGATGGATGCGGTACCCATTCTACATTAAGATTTTCAAATAATAGTTTGCCTTTTTCTTGTACTTCTTCTGATTGTTGGTGTAAGTCGTCAAAAATTATGCGGTTGTAAATTCTTTTAATGGGTGTTTTTACACCATTGTTTATATAAAATAAATCTTGGCCTTCTTGTATTAATTCGGTTAAACAAACCGGTTTTACCTTCAGGTAATCTTGTGTACAATAAAAATCTACACGTGTTTTTTGTTGGTGCGGAAACAACTCCAACAAAATAACTTCTTCAGGTTTATGGTCGCCAACAATTACATCTTTTAATAATTGCAAATAAGTTTCACGATTATAACCACCAATATAACTGCTATAGCCTTCTGGTATAGGAAAATGTTTGCCAAAAACATCATCTAATAAAACCTCATAACCAAAAAGGGTAGGGAAGCCTTGCATTTCTATTAACTGTGGTTCAAGCTCGCCATTTTCGTTTTCACATATACCAAAGTCAAATGCAATACAATCTGTATAATCATTTTCATTAGGCACTTTTACATTATCGGGTATGGCTCTTGCTGTTAATGCTTTAAAATCGGGACGGGTTATAATATCAACAATACTTTCGCAAGCGCCAATCAGTTTATTGGTAAAATCTTTGGGTACAAAAATGGGGGTTTCGGCCAATCTAAATTCAATGGCTCCGGGATGAAAACTATCGATATCTTTTAAAAAATTTTCATACGCTTCCTTGGTAAAATTTTTATTATAATCTGCACGTAATGATGGTACCATGATAATTAGATAATGTGGTGATTAGAAAATTTATCAATTTGAAAATTAGTCAATTTGGAAATTTGAAAATTGGGTTTACCTCAACACTAAAGCCTCTTACATAATGCTGAATAGAATTACAGGAAGTACAAGAGTGCGACGCAACAGACGATGCTAGTAGTAATGCAGCTGACAAAATAATCATTACTATAATTTGCTTAAGCTTCTTTTTCCCACACTTGTACCAATTGCACCAATACGTTTACGGCTTTTTGCATATCCTGTATACTTACATATTCGTGTTTGCCATGAAAAGCCATTTCGCCGGTAAAAATATCGGGGCAGGGCAATCCCATAAATGAGAGCCTGCTGCCATCGGTTCCGCCACGGGCACTTTCTTTTTTAAATGGTATGCCGGCCAATTCCATTGCTTTTTGTACATGGCTTGTCATTTCCGGATGTTGCGATACCACTTCTTTCATATTGCGATATTGTTCCTTTACTTCAAACTCGTACGACGAACCGGGATAACGGCCCACCGCTTGTTTTACAAACTCTTCCAAACGGGCTTCGTGTTTTTTTAATTTGTCGGTATCAAAATCGCGGATGATAAATTGAACCGTTACTTTCTCCGCAATACCATCAATATGTACAGGGTGTACAAAGCCATCACGGCCATCGGTTGTTTCCGGCGAAAAATGATCCTTTGGTAATAAATCTAAAAACAAACCTGCTACTTTTAACGCATTTACCAAGGTGTTTTTTGCATAACCCGGGTGTGCACTCACGCCATTAAAAGTAACTTTTACACCATCGGCGCTAAAGGTTTCATCGGTATATGCACCCAAGGGGCCACCATCCAATGTATAACCAAAATCGGCTCCTAGTTTTTTCATATCAACGTGGTTTACACCACGTCCAATTTCTTCATCGGGTGTAAATAAAATTTTTATAGTGCCATGTTTAACGTTTGGGTGTTGGCTAAGGTAATTTGCTAAGTCCATAATAATAGCAACCCCGGCTTTATTATCAGCACCTAAAAGGGTAGTGCCCGATGCGGTGATAATATCATCACCCATTTTTTCACGCAAGTATGGGTGTGCTTTGGTGGTAATCACCTGGGTATTATCATCCGGCAATATGATATCCTTGCCATCATAATTTTTATGTACAATGGGTTTTACATCTTTACCGGTACAATCGGGTGCCGTATCCATATGGCTGCAAAAACAGATGACCGGTACTTGTTTATCCGTGTTAGCGGGTATGGTTGCATACACATAACCCCATTCATCTAAATGCGCATCGGCAATACCAATGTTTAATAATTCTTCCACTAAAATTTTTGCTAAATCTTTTTGTTTTTCGGTTGATGGAAAACTGGTTGATTGCGGATCACTTTGTGTATCAACCTGAACATATTTCATAAATCTTTCGGCAACGGTGTAGGTGTATTGCAAACTCATATCAAAATCACTTGGCAGTTAATAAAAATAAAAAGGTTTGCAATAAAGATATTGCAAACCAGTTAAACAAAATAAGTAAGTTTTTTATGGCATAATAATCAGTGGGCTACCACCAACTATTTCCACCAGCTCAAGGTCAAAAGTTAAATCTTTACCAGCAAGCGGGTGATTAGCGTCTAACATAATGCTTTCTTCTTTTACTTCGGTAACCGTTACCTGAAATTGCTGACCGTTTTGGTCGCTCATTACTAAAGGCATACCTACTTCAATTTCCATTTCCGGCGGAAAACGATCTTTTGGCATTTCTACCAACATATCCGGATTTTGTGGGCCATAAGCTTCAGCAAAAGGAATAGAAATAGTTTTCTTTTCGCCAACTTTCATACCGGTAACCCCTTCGTCAAAACCAGGTATAACCATTCCGCTACCCACTTCAAACTCAAGCGGCTCACGGCCTTCCGAGCTGTCAAAAGTTTCACCATTACTTAATTTACCGTGGTAATGTACTTTTATTTTATCACCTTTTTTTACCATAACATTTTTATTGAAGTCATTAATTTTCCTAACACGGGCAAGGTAGGGGAAAATTGGTGTATGCGTATTTATTTTACCAAACTTTTAATAACATTTTACTAAAAAATTGTTTATAATTGAACCAGTCATATGTTAAATAAAAACTTACAATTTTATGGTGGAATATTTTGTTAATCAGCCGCATTACTACTATCAGCCTACGTTGCGTCGCACTCTTCAACGTTCTGTCCAATATTGGGCATTAGGCAAAATGCATACTTTAAAGGTATGGTTGCTGCTATTTGCCGGCTGTTTTTTGCAATTTAGTTGTGCCGCCCGCCCAACAAATAAAACCAATAATATTAATGAAAATAATGTAGCAGTGGTGGCCGATTCTATGCCAACGGTTACAACTACAAATGCAGAAAATAGAATAATTCCTGCAGCCGAAAGATTACAGGTTTATTTACCATTACTAAAAGGAAAACGTATTGGCATATTTGCTAACCAAACTACAACTTGTGGCAATACACACCTGGTAGATACCTTGCAAAAATTAGGTGTAACCATAAAAGTAATATTTGGCCCCGAACACGGTTTTAGAGGTACGGCCGATGCCGGTGAAAAAATTGGCAATTACACCGATAAAAAAACGGGCATACCCGTTGTTTCTTTATATGGCACCAAACGCCGTCCATCTGCCGATGATGTAAAAGATGTTGATATTTTGGTGTTTGATATACAAGATGTAGGTGCTCGTTTTTATACTTATATCTCGTCGTTAGAAGAGTTTATGGAAGCCGCTTTTGAACTAAAAAAACCACTATTGGTATTGGATCGCCCCAATCCCAACGGTCATTATATTGACGGGCCGGTTTTAGATCGCAAATACACATCCTTTATTGGCCGCCAACCTGTACCTGTTGTATATGGTATGACAATTGGAGAATATGCGTTAATGATTGGTGGTGAAAAATGGTTGAGTGATAAAGGCAATGCCACTTATAATTATTATCAATCGGTAAAAGAGCATCACCCTGATACGGCTTTTCACTTTTTAATTATAAAAAATGAAAACTACACACATAAATCTAAATATGTGTTGCCGGTAAAACCATCTCCCAATTTGCCTAACATACAATCTATTTATGTGTATCCTTCAACTTGTTTTTTTGAAGGTACGGTATTGAGTGAAGGTCGTGGTACTGATAAACCATTTCAGGTTTTCGGACATCCATCATTGCCTAAAAATTTGTATGCATTTACACCCAATCCGAATGAAGGAGCTAAAAGTTCAAAACTTTATGGACAAAAATGTTATGGCTGGGATGTAAGTGGCACGGTTGATGAAGTAGTGAAAGAAGTGGATAATAAAATTCAGCTTAAATGGCTGATAGATGCTTATAAGTTGTTTCCGGAAAAAGATAAGTTTTTCATTTTGCCAAAATCGGGTAGTATGGAGCAATCTTTTTTTAATAAACTGGCAGGTAATAACGAATTATGGCAACAAATAAAAGCCGGTAAGTCAGAAGCAGAAATACGTGCAAGCTGGCAGGCGGGTTTAACCAAATTTAAAGAAATACGTAAAAAATATTTGTTGTATCCTGATTTTGAGTAAACGCAAGTTGAATACTGATTTTACTCACATTATACCTGACCACAAATTTATAATTTAGTTTTTTCTTTAATTAAAATAAACAGTTATGAAGTTTCGTATCGAATCGCCAGGACATAAGTTAAGCCCTTCTTTGAAAGCTTATATTACAGCCAAATTAGGAGGGTTAGATAAGTTTTATAAAGACATTCAGGAAATAGAAGTAACCGTAATAAATGAGGCCAGAAAAAATAAAGAAGTGGTTGTTTGTACATTAAACATTCGTGTACCTGGTAAAGACGAGTATTTAAAAAGCAGTTCAGAAATTTTTGAAGATGCTATTTTGAAAATTGCTGACAGTGCCAAACGTAGATTAAGAATAAGAAAAACACAACTGTCCAAAGCCAATAAACTTAAAACACCTAACCGTAGAGTGGCCGCAAAAAAAGCCGCTTTACCAAAGGCAAAATAAAACTTAAAAGGTTGCTTTATATAAAGCAACCTTTTTTTATAAAAACGTTTATCAATTATTTATTACTTAAGTATTAACTCAATTACCGGAATCTCAGTGTTGGGTTTAATTACGGGTAAGTCCATTATCAGGTCATCTGCACCGGCTGTAATAGCCATATGTTCCGATGCTTTAGCCGCTGCACTTTCCCTGTATTTTATCTCCGAATTATCGTGTAAAAACTGTGCATACTTTACCTGACCTTTAAAACCCGGTAAATACAGGGTTTTAAAAGGATATTGCAATAAGTGTATGTATAAACGGTTTGTTTCTTTGTTGTAAGTAAGAAAGGTATTTTTTGGTGATTGGAATTTTTCAGGCGCAGCTGTACAACCGTAAATTGATTTACTGTTAAACGTCATCCAATCGCCAATTTGTTGTAAACGTTCAATAGCCCTGTAATCAAAATTACCTCTGGCAGTTGGGCCCACGTTTAATAATAAGTTTCCGCCTTTGCTCACGGTTTCAATTAACATGGCAATAAGTTGGTTGGTACTTTTCCATGTATTTTCATCACGGTGGTAACCCCACGAACCTGAAAATGTTTGACAGGTTTCCCAAGGTACTTTTTCACCATTATGTTCAGGCCATGAATTAGGCATAAACTGTTCGGGTGTTTTATAATCCCAACCCCATTTTTCTTCTATTAAATCTAATCGATCATTCATAATTATATCGGGCTGTAAACCACGAGCTAATTTTGCCAATCCTTCACTGTCCCATTCATCTTTACCTTTACCATCTTTGCCGGGATAAGAAAAATCCCAAAACAGCAAGTCAATTTTACCATAGTTGGTTAATAGTTCCCGCACCTGATTTTTTACAAATGTTCTGTACTTACCCATGTCGCGGTTTTTATTATCTTCCTTAGCCGCAACATTGTTACGTAATGGATGTATTCCGTCTATGGTAAAATTTTTATCGTGCCAGTCAATTAATGAAAAGTAAAATCCAATTTTTAATCCTTCTTTTCTGCAAGCATCTACAAACATTTTAAGAATGTCTTTTTTGTATGGCGTTTTAGCTGCATTAAAGTCACTGAATTTTGTATCCCATAGGCTAAAACCTTCATGGTGCTTGGTGGTTATTACAACATACTTCATACCGGCCTTTTTCGCCATTTTTGTCCATTCATCCGGGCTATATAAATCAGGATTAAATAAATTAAAATACTTCTCCTCATAAACATCAGGCGCAATGCTTTCCATATTTTGTATCCATTCGTGCCGAGCCGGCAGCGAATAAAGCCCCCAATGAATAAACATACCAAAGCGATCATTTAACCACCATGCAAGCCGATCCTGTTTTTTTTCGGTTGCTGCTTTTTTCCAGGCCTCATTTTGTGCAGATAGGTTTTGGGATAATAAACAAATTAAAAGCAGGAATAAAACGGGGTTTGTTTTTTTCATATGAAGAGAATGTTTAGAAGTGTTTTGTATTTAAAACCAAATGAATAAATACGAAAATATACTAATTGCATTGATAAAAGGATGTCAAACGATTGTGTGATTTATGGCAATTGTCATAATTAGATGAAGTATAAAGAGCAGGGTTGTAAAATTATTTATGCGTTTAAAGTAATGCTGGCATGATGCGTTTTCTTGTATTTTTTTATCCGGTTCTAAGCTATATTGTACATTTTTAAACTAGCTTTTTAATGTTTAAAGAAAAATAGTTAATTTAAGCGCATGGGAAATATTAGTTGTATTAATTGTAATAACAGGTATTCGGGTAACTATTGTCCAAACTGCGGACAATCGTCGCACGAAGGAAAAATAAATGCCCATTACTTTTTACATGATATTCCACATTCTATTTTCCATATTGATAAAGGTTTTTTCTATACCCTTAAATCTTTGTTTACTCGCCCCGGTTATATGATAGAAGAATACTTACAGGGAAAGCGGGTTAAACATTTCCGACCATTTGCTTATGTGGTAATTATGTCGGCCATTTGTACTTTTATTATAAAGGGGATTGAGTGGGCTACTGTAAAAATATTTTTAAACAATAACCCTGGTGCTACAGCGCCGGTAAATGATAATTTTTTTGCTAACTATTTCAGCATATTTATTTTCATCATGATTCCTTTTGCAAGCCTTATTACCTGGCTTCCATTCCGCAAAAAGAAATATAATTATTGGGAACATTTTTTAACGAACACTTATATAGCCGCTCAGCTTAATCTCATTTTATTATTAATCAGGTTAGTTGGTTTGGTGGTTGTGCTATTTACACATAAAATAAATAACATTGCCTTTATGTGGTTTTTAATGGTATTTATGATGGGTTTTATGTATTTGTATGGCAGTGTTTTTGGTGTATTAATGAGAAAAGATTATAGTGTTTTGAAAGTAACTGTCATTCTCTCCATTGTAAACTCGTTATTGGCAATGTTGTATTTGTTAGGCTTTTCTCTTACCGGACTTATTAACTTTTCCTGATACTATTTTATCCAATAATATCAGAATGTAAATTTTACTATTGAAAGTTGTACATTAGTTCTCCTCATTATTATAATGAGTGCAACTAATAATTAATTGCCAATTTTTCTGTTATGTTTTTTTTAAATTCCCGGAACCTTCGCAAGCGTAAATTCTTTTGTTTGATAGTGCTTTTGCTATCATTATGGACAATTCCTCAATATTCTTTTGCACAGCAAAGTGCTTTCGTAAAAGTTAATAACAATCAGTTTGTTATTAATAAAAAGCCATATTATTTCATGGGAACCAATTACTGGTATGGCGGCATTTTAGGTATGGATAAACAGAACGGCGGTGACAGGCAACGACTATTAAATGAGTTAGATTTTTTACAAAAGAATGGTGTTACTAACTTACGTGTAATGGCAGCTGTAGAAGGATCGGGGTTTGTAAATGGTGTAAACCGGGTACAACCTTCTGTGCAAACTGCACCGGGTGTTTTTGATGAAAAACTTTTAGATGGAATAGATTTTTTATTGGCAGAAATGGCTAAGCGTAAAATGAAAGCTGTTTTATTTTTAAGTAATAACTGGGAGTGGAGTGGTGGTTTTTTGCAATATGTTAATTGGTATGGTTTAGTGGAAGACAGTATTGTACAACGCAAATTAAACTGGGACGAACAGCGTGATATTACTGCACGTTTTTATAGTTGCGTATCGTGTAAGGAGGCTTATCAGGAACAAGTGAAATTTATTGTTACCCGTAAAAATAAAGTAACCGGTAAATTGTATATAAACGATCCAACTATTATGGCCTGGGAACTGGCAAACGAACCAAGACCCATGCGACCCGCTGCCGATGCCGATTATGCTGAATGGATAAGTGATGCCGCGGCATACATAAAAAGTCTGGACAAAAATCATTTGGTAACAATAGGGCACGAAGGCTATATGGCTACCGACGGTGACATGGAATTATTTGAAAAAATTCATGCCGATAAAAATGTTGATTATCTGGCTATTCATATTTGGGCAAAAAACTGGAGCTGGTTTAAAGGCGATGATTTTTCAGGTGTGATAGATACTTTAAAACAACGGGCTTTGGATTATATTGGTGTACACGAAAAAGTAGCTACCAAAATTAAAAAGCCATTGGTGATAGAAGAGTTTGGTTTGCCAAGGGATCATCATGGTTTTACCACCGATGTAAGTACCCGTTTACGTGATGAATATTTTGCAGCCATTTTTGGTGCTTTTTATAAAAGTAAATTAAATAAAGGCTCTATTGGCGGTGTAAATTTTTGGGCTTTTGGTGGTACTGCCCGTCCAAAAAACAACCAAATATTTTGGAAAGAAGGCGATGATTTAACCGGCGATCCACCCATGGAAGAGCAGGGGTTAAATTCTGTTTTTGATAACGATGCAAGTACTTGGGAGGTGATTAGGAAATACAGCAAATAGAAATGTGATTACGGATTGATAATGATAGTTCTATTAATTAAAGCGATACTTTTGCGGCTGTAATTATATAAAAATATGGGATCAGGATTTTTTGCTGTATTGGATGACATAGCAGCTTTGATGGATGATGTAGCCGTTGCCAGTAAGTTAGCCACTAAAAAAACGGCTGGTATTTTAGGCGATGATTTGGCGGTGAATGCAGAAAAAGCAACCGGTTTTCTTTCCTCACGTGAAATACCCGTATTGTGGGCCATAACCAAAGGTTCATTTATCAATAAATTAATTATTGTTCCGCTTGCCTTGGTACTTAATTTTTATCTGCCCATTGTTATAAAAATTGCGTTGATTGGCGGTGGTTTATATCTTGCTTACGAAGGTGTAGAAAAAATTATTGAATACCTTTTTCATAAGCCCAAAAAGGGTGCGGAAGTTATTCAAGAGAATAAAGAAAATGGCCTGGCGCTTGAAAAAGCAAAGATTAAATCTGCAGTTACTACCGACTTTATACTTTCGGTAGAGATTGTAATTATAGCACTAGCTACTGTTGCTGATAAAAGCCTTGCTATACAAATTTTAACGGTATCTGTTGTTGCAATACTGGCAACAGTTGGTGTGTACGGTATAGTTGCGTTAATTGTTCGTATGGATGATGCAGGGCATAACCTTATTAAACGTACAAATGGTAAAGGTTTTTTTGCTGGTTTAGGCAATGTGTTGGTAAAAGCATTACCCATTGTAATAAAGTCATTAGCGGTAATTGGTACCATTGCACTTATCTTAGTTTCCGGAGGCATATTTGTACACAATATTCAATACTTACACGATTTATATCCAACTGTTCCTTCCATTATTAAAGAAGCTGTTGCAGGCTTAGTAGCTGGATTAATTATGGTAGGTTTAATAAGTGTTGTAAAGAAACTGTTTGTTAAGTCAGCTCAGGGACATTAATATTTTAAAATATAGCTCACTATGGCTTGTTTTATAGCTCATTTTTTTGCTAAAATGAGCTATAAATTGTAAGTTTATGAGCTTAAAATTAAATATGCTATCTATAAACGAGCAAACTATTATATCCTTCATAAAAACAAACCAAGAATTTTCTTCATTGGAAGTTTTTAATAATTCAGGTTTAGGAGTAAGTTACGCTACTGTAAAGAGAATATTACAAAAACTTGTTGCGAGTAACTATCTCATTTCTACTGGTAGGGGTAAGGGTACTAAATATTCTATTTCTCCGGTTTATAAAGTAATCGAACCCGTTAATATTGATCACTACTACCAAAAAGAAATTGATCAACGAAATATTAATACATCTTTTAATTTTTTACTACTATCTGAAGTGTTGGCAAAACATACTTTTTTTGCCGTTGATGAAATTGATGTATTATCGAAACTCCAACAAAAATATCAACAAAATATTTCCGGCTTATCCGCCGTAGCATATAGAAAAGAACAAGAGCGTTTGGCTATTGATTTAAGTTGGAAATCATCACAAATTGAAGGCAATACTTACTCATTATTAGAAACAGAAAAATTATTAAAAGAAAAAGAAACCGCATCAGGTAAAACCAAAGAAGAAGCGGTGATGTTGTTGAATCATAAAGAGGCATTAGATTTTATTATTGGCAAACCTGATTATTTACATTTCTTAACTGTTTCAAAAATTGAAGACATACACTCACTTTTGATAAAAGAGTTAAATGTTGAACGAAATTTAAGAAGAAGACGAGTAGGTATTTCGGGAACAAACTATACACCACTTGATAACGAGTTTCAAATAAATGAAGCGTTGCGATTAAGTTGTGACATTATTAATGGCAAAGAAAATGTATTTGAAAAGGCACTTTTGGCATTAGTCTTAATATCCTATATAAAGCCGTTTGTAGACGGGAATAAGCGAACAGCAAGAATTGTTAGCAATGCCATTTTAATTGATGCCAACTATTGTCCATTATCTTTTAGAACTGTTGATTCTATTGATTATAAAAAAGCGATGCTACTTTTTTATGAGCAAAATAATATATCTGCCATCAAACAGATATTTATTGAACAATTTGAGTTTGCAGTAAAAACGTATTTTTAAGACGCATATTTATTTTAGGCAAAGCGTATTATAAAGTACAACTTGCATAATGCCCAATAGCGAATAGAAAGTACCGCAAAAAAAGTGTGCGCCTTGCATAATGGTGGGTAATGTTGCAGGTGTACAAGAGTGCGACGCAACAGAAGATGATAGTAGCAGTGCAGCCGGGTAACAAAAAATTATACGGCCTCAGCCATAGCGGCCCTATCCAAAATATCTTTTAAAAATTGGGTAGATCGGTGTTCGTCTTTTACCAAATCATCAAGGGTTACTTTGCTTAATAATTGGTCAACCGTAAACTGAATCATTTGCCACAAAGAGCGGGCAGAGCAGTCGATAGAGTGGGTACACAACTTTAACGTACCGGCATGCATAACGCAAAAGTCTTTGCTATACAAAGCACCACCAAGTGCTTCCAGTACGGGTTTTAATACAATTTCATTAGCTGGTCTTGCTAAAACATAACCGCCTTTATGGCCGGGAGTACTGTTTATAAAACCGGCCATGCGCAACACACGGGCCAGCTTAGCAATATAATGGCTGGTTAAACCTTCGGTTTCACTCAGTTCACGAATGGTCATGCCGGCTTTGTCGGTACATCCGGCAATTCGAATTAACAGCCTAAGCCCATATTCTTCCTGCGATGTTATTTTCATTCGTTTTATTTAATATTAATTACATAAAACCAAGCTCCAACTGAGCAGCTTCTGACATCATTGTTTTGTTCCAGGCCGGCGACCATGTAACGCTTACAAAAACATCTTTCACACCTTCAATCTCACGTATCCTGTTATCTACCTCAACCGGTAACGACTGTGCCGCAGGGCAACCCGGAGCAGTCAAAGTCATTACAATATTTATTACGTAATCGTCGCTAATATTAATTTCGTATATCAAGCCTAACTCAAAAATACTTACCGGTAATTCCGGGTCGTAAATTTTTTGTAAACAATCTTCCACCTTCTGTCGCATCGTTTCTTTATCCATGATGGTTAATTTGTTTGGTTTTTTATTTTAAATGCCAATGCATAATTTTTCATTTGCTTCACCATTGACAAAAGCCCGTTAGATCTGGTTTGTGCCAGGTGTGTCGTCATGCCTATTTCGTTAATAAAGTTTAACGGCGCATTTATAATTTCGTCAGGTGTATGTCCGGTTAATACCCGTATCAACATGCTTATTAATCCTTTCACAATCACTGCATCACTCTCCGCTGTAAAAAATACTTTGCCATCTTTATAATCAGCCGTCAACCATACAGTAGATTGACAACCTCTTACTTTATTTTCATCAACTTTATATTCATCGGGTAGGGGCGCCAGTCTTTTGCCCAGGTCAATAATGTATTCATACTTATCGTCCCATGAATCAAAAAGTGCAAACTCTTCTACAATTTCTTTTTCTATTTCTTGTATGCTAGCCAATGCTAATTATTTTTATTTAGTCAACTGTATTGCTACTATCATCGCCTGTTGTGTCACTCACTTGTGCTGCAACAATTCTATTGGCCATTTTGCAGTACCCCGTATTTTAATCGGGGCCGTCCGGTAATTCTATTGGGCAATGTGCAGGTGTTCCTATTTTCTGGTAAATATATTATCTCAATAATTTTACTGCATGTTGCAGTCCGCCAATTAAAGCATCAATTTCTTCAAAAGTATTGTACACCGCAAAAGAAGCCCTGATGGTACCTGGTATTTTGAAGCGCTCCATTAAAGGTTGCGCACAATGGTGACCGGTACGAACTGCAATACCTTTATTGTCTAATAAAATGCCTACATCCTGCGGATGAACTTTATCAATAACAAATGAAACCAAACTGGTTTTTTCTTTTGCTGTACCAATAATTTTTAAGCCATCAATAGCCAATAATTTTTCTGTAGCATAGTGCAACAGTTCGTCTTCGTATGCACGAATATTTTGTTTACCCAGTTCTTGTATGTACGCTATAGCAGCAGCAGTTGCTACAGTATCAGCAATATTAGGTGTGCCCGCTTCGTATTTATAAGGTAAGTCGGCATAAGTAGTGCCGCTGAAACTAACTTCTTTAATCATTTCGCCACCACCCAAAAATACGGGCATGGTTTCCAGTAATTCTTTTTTACCATATAAAATTCCCACACCGGTAGGGCCATATAATTTGTGTGCCGAGCAGGCAAAAAAATCACAATCTAAGTCTTGAACATCTATATCTAAATGTACAGCAGATTGTGCACCATCTACCATTACTTTAGCACCCACTGCATGGGCTGCCGTAATAATTTCTTTAACCGGATTTACTGTACCTAACGCATTAGATACATGTACAACCGATACTATTTTTGTTTTTGGCGATAATAGTTTATGAAATTCGTCCATTACCAACTCACCGTCATCATCAATAGGAATAACTTTTAAAACGGCTTGTTTTTCGGCACAAATAATTTGCCAGGGAACAATGTTGGAATGGTGTTCCATACCGCTGATGATAACTTCATCACCTGCATGTAAGTTCTGTCTTGCCCAAGTATAAGCAACAATATTAATACTTTCGGTAGTGCCTTTGGTAATAATTACCTCATCACGGTTGGCCGCATTAATAAATTGCTGAAAAGCATCACGGGTTGCTTCAAACTTAGCAGTAGCTTCCTCTGCCAATGTATGAATGCCTCTGTGAATGTTGGCGTTATAATTTGAATAATAATCAACCAATGCATCAATAACAACCTGTGGTTTTTGTGCAGTAGCGGCATTATCAAAATACACCAACGGTTTTCCTTTTACTTCACGTTTAAGTACAGGAAACTGTTGTCTAATAGCTGCTATATCTAAAACCGATTGTATGATACTAGTGTTGCTCATTAATCTACTTTATATTCTAATCGTTCTGCAATTAAATCTTCTACATGTGTACGTATTGCGGGAATGTTAATTTTGTCAATTATATCACCCACAAAACTTTGCAATAACATGGCCTTGGCTACTTTTTCAGAAATACCTCGTGATTGTAAATAAAACAATCCTTCTTCATCCAAACGGCCAATGGTACAACCATGCGAACATTTTACATCATCTGCAAAAATTTCCAACTGTGGTTTGGTATTAACCGATGCATCGTTTGATAACAATACATTTTTGTTAGACTGAAAAGCATTGGTTTTTTGTGCCGGTTGACGAACAAAGATTTTGCCATTAAACACACCGGTACTGCTACCGTCCAGCATACCCTTGTACAATTCGTTACTGTAACAGTTAGGGCTAACATTATCAACAACAGTATGGTTATCTATATGGCTATTGCCTTGTTGAAAATATAAACCGTATAAATGTGCTTCACAGTATGCTTTTTCTAAAACAATGTTCAGGTTATTACGAACAATACCACCGTTTAATGATATGGTAACACCATGCGAGAAGCTTTTACCAATATGTCTGATATGTGTGGTACTTACCAGGTTGGCTTGTGCATTATCGTTCTGAATAATGTAATACTCCAAACGAGCATCTTCCTCTACCACCAACTCCATTATTTTATTGGTAAAACTGTCTTGCGTACCAATAGTAATAAAGGTTTCGGCTATTTGTAATTGTGCGTTAACACCTAAGTGAAAAAGGCTTCTTGGTTGCGATAATACATTTTCATTACGACCATCGGTTACATTATAAATATATACCGGATGCTCCACCTGTGCACTTTTAGCCACATGAATGAAAACTGCACCTTGTACTAAGGCGTTGTTTAAAGCATTGATGCCATCACGCAGGTAAACTGCACTATGACCTAAATGAGTATTAATAAGTTCTTTGTGCTCGCCTTGTAAAGCATCTTCCAATAATGCTAATTGCAAAGAAGGGGAGATTATTTTAGACAAATCCGCACTGTAACGGCCGTTAACAAAAAACAATTCATTTGCTTTTTCGTGGCCTGGCATACGATGTGTTACCACATCGGCCAATACAAGATTATTTTCTTGTAACTGAAAACCATTGTTAAAAAGGGGAGCTATACGGGTATAACGCCACTCTTCGTTACGAGCAGTTGGTACGCCTAACTGGTTAAACGTATCAAAAGCTTTACTACGAAAAGCTTGTAATTGCGATCCGGCTTCGGCGGTTTGCAATTGGTCAAACTGTTCTTTTATATAATTAATATGATCCATTATTATTTACTACCATTGCGGTAAACCTAGGTTTACACTTGTTCTTCAATATTGATTTCGTTTTTAATAAAGTCGTAACCTTTTTCTTCCAGCTCGTAAGCCAGCTCTTTGGTTCCCGATTTTACAATACGGCCCTGATATAATACGTGTACAAAGTCAGGTACAATATAATCCAGCAAACGCTGGTAGTGGGTAATAGCCAATACAGCATTTTCGCTGTTACGTAATTTGTTTACACCATTGGCAACAATACGAATAGCATCAATATCTAAACCTGAATCGGTTTCGTCTAAAATAGCCAACTTAGGTTCTAACATGGCCATTTGGAAAATTTCGTTACGTTTTTTCTCACCACCGGAAAAACCTTCGTTTAATGAACGGCTTAGTAAAACCTGATCCATATTCATTAAAGCCATTTTTTCTTTCATTAGTTTTAAGAAAGAAACTGCATCCAAAGGATCCTGACCGCGGTACTTACGTACTTCGTTCACCGCTGATTTTATAAAATTGGTGGTACTTAATCCCGGAATTTCGACAGGGTACTGAAAACTAAGGAAAAGACCTTCGCCGGCTCTTTCTTCCGGAGCAAGATCTAATAGGTCTTTACCCCAAAAGGTAACACTGCCTTCTGTTACTTCATAGTCTGCACGACCGGCTAAAACTGACGCCAATGTACTTTTACCTGCACCGTTAGGGCCCATGATGGCGTGTATTTCGCCGGGTTTAACGTCAAGGTTAATACCTCTTAAAATTTCCTTCCCGTCAATGTTGGCGTGTAAATTTTGAATACTTAACATTATAATTAGATAATTAGACAGTTTGGTAATTTGATAATTTGCAATTTTGCTAATTAATTGATTACCTAATATTTAGATTAATTGTTTACTATTTTATTTAACTTAATTATGGACCTCAGCATATCATTTTAAAACTTGCTATATGCTGAATAGAATTACCGAACGATGCAGTGAGTGACACAACGAAAGCCGATAGTAGTAATGCCGCTGACCACATAAAAATCTTCGATCTAAGATTTTTAGATCTGAGATTTTATCCAACGCTTCCTTCTAAACTAATTGCCAATAGTTTTTGTGCTTCTACAGCAAATTCCATGGGTAATTGGTTCATTACTTCTTTAGCAAATCCATTGATTATCAAAGCAACAGCAGTTTCTGTATCAATTCCTCTTTGGTTACAATAGAACAATTGGTCTTCACCAATTTTTGAAGTGGTAGCTTCATGTTCTACTTGCGCTGTGCTGTTTTTAACCTCGATATAAGGGAATGTGTGTGCACCGCATTTATCGCCTAATAACATAGAATCGCACTGAGAAAAATTACGAGCATTGCTTGCTTGTTTGGCAACTTGTACCAATCCGCGATAGCTATTCTGACTAAAACCTGCCGAAATACCTTTGGAAACAATGCGGCTTTTGGTGTTTTTACCAATATGCATCATTTTGGTACCGGTATCGGCTTGTTGGTAATTATTTGTAACGGCTACGGAGTAAAACTCCCCAACAGAATTGTCGCCTTTTAATATAACACTTGGGTATTTCCAGGTGATGGCCGAACCGGTTTCAACCTGAGTCCAGGAGATTTTTGAATTATCGCCTTTACAAATACCACGCTTGGTAACAAAGTTATAAATACCACCTTTACCGTCTTTATCGCCGGGATACCAGTTTTGTACAGTAGAGTATTTAACCTCTGCATTATCTAAAGCAACTATTTCAACAACAGCCGCATGTAATTGATTTTCATCACGTATTGGAGCTGTACAACCTTCCAAGTAACTTACATAACTGCCGGCTTCGGCTACTATTAAGGTACGTTCGAACTGGCCGGTGTTTTCGGCATTAATACGGAAATAAGTAGATAATTCCATTGGGCAACGAACGCCTTTAGGAATGTAACAGAAAGATCCGTCGGTAAAAACAGCCGAGTTTAAAGCCGTAAAATAGTTATCAGTTACCGGAACTACAGAACTTAAATATTGACGCACCAGTTCAGGATGTTCCTGTATAGCTTCGCTGATAGAACAGAAAATGATTCCTTGTTCGGCTAGTTCCTTTTTAAATGTGGTTGCAATTGAGACGCTGTCAATAACAGCATCAACGGCAACGCCGCTTAAACGCTTTTGTTCGTCAAGGGAAATGCCTAACTTATCAAAAGTGCGCTTTAACTCAGGATCAATATCATCAAGGCTATCTATAGTTATTTTTTGCTTGGGAGCAGAATAATATATAATGTCTTGAAAATCAATAGGAGGATACTGTAAATTCCCCCAATTGGGCTCTTTCATTTTAAGCCATTGCTGGTAAGCTTTCAGGCGCCACTCTAACATCCACTCCGGTTCGTTCTTTTTAGCCGAAATAAAGCGGATAATATTCTCGTTCAAGCCTTTAGGGGCTTCGTCGGCTTCAATATTGGTTGTAAAACCGTACTTATATTCACCCGACACCACTTCTTCTAAACTGGGATCCAGTTCAATTTGTGTGTTTGTGGGGTTTATTTCTAATTCTGTTTTCATCGCTGCAAAGGTAAGTATCTATTTATACTTAAAAGTATAAATTCAAATTTAATACTATAACAACAGCAGTTTTTTAAAGTTTAACGGGGCTTTGCGAAATTGGGAAAACTTTAAATTATTGTATAATAACTTAGTAGTTGGATTAACAAATACGAGAGTATTTCTAAAAATCAGATTTTTTCCAAAATAAAAATTTAACAAATTACGAATTACTCGTAATTTTAAAATACTAATGCATTTAAAATGAAAAAAATTATTGTTTTCTCGTTACTTATTGTTTGTCTTTTTACAACAATTAATACCTATGCACAAAACAAAAAGAAATACAGGTTGGAATTACCTGAAGAGTTACAAAAAAAACGTATTATAGACGCCGTTGAAGAAGTACTTTTATACACTTTACCTCAGCTAAAAGATAAAAAGTATTGTACAGATTGTAAAGCTGATTATACCGTTAAGTATCAAACTACAGCTCAAGAATTTGGTACAGATAAAGACGGAAAGCAGTTTTTTGTTTTTAAGTCTACGTTTATATTGTACGACTCCGCCGATAATATTATTAACCGCATTGCTGTTGTTAATCCTGAAACTGATAACAAGGTTTTTTATGATGCTAGTAACAATAACAAACCAATTGCTCCTATGCCATTGTCAACAGCTGAAAAGCAAAAAAATGTTGATGTAGCAAAAATTAAAAGTTTCTTTGATGGGTTTAATCAAGTGTCGGAAGTTTATAAAGAAGAATTATTCTTAAAAACTTCTAAAGAAAAAATATTTGATATAAGAGAAAATATCAGGTCATATCAAAAACAACGTGGCCGTAATATTTAATCAGCCTTAAGTCTAAATAAAAAAGGGATTGCTTAGCAATCCCTTTTTTATTTTTTACCTTCTTTGCATAAATGCACGGCTGCGTTTACCACCACCACTTCTACCAAAACTACTTGGTGCTGAGCTGGTAGTTACCGGCTTGGGTACATTGTGCATTAGCGGCACATCAAAAGGATGATCCTTGATAACCGGCACTTCTTTTTTAATCAAACGCTCAATATCTTTCAAATAAATTTTTTCCTCATAATCGCAAAATGATATGGCTTTACCATCTGCTCCTGCACGTCCTGTACGACCAATACGGTGTACATAAGTTTCAGGTACGTTTGGTAAATCAAAGTTAATCACATGCGTTAACTCATCAATATCAATTCCACGGGCTGCAATATCTGTAGCTACTAAAATACGGGTACGACGGGTTTTAAAATTGCTTAATGCACTTTGTCTGGCATTTTGCGATTTATTACCATGGATCGCTTCAGTTTTTATACCGGCTTTTGACAAGTCGCGGGCTATACGATCGGCACCATGTTTAGTACGTGCAAAAACCAATGCTGTTTTAATAGTATCATCTTGTAAAAGATGTACCAATAAAGATCTTTTGTTTTGCTTATCTACATAATAAATTTCCTGATCAATAGTTTCGGCAGTTGATGATACCGGCGTCACTTCAATCTTAACCGGATTATGTAATAACATATTTGCCAGTTGCTGAATTTCCGGCGGCATAGTTGCCGAGAAAAATAAAGTCTGCTTACGCTCGGGCAATTTTGCAATAACACGGCGTACATCCTGTACAAAACCCATGTCTAACATTCTATCTGCCTCGTCTAATACAAAGTATTTTACATCTCTTAACGATACATGATTCTGTTGCATTAAATCTAACAATCGGCCGGGAGTAGCTACTAAAATATCAACACCCTGACGCAAACGACTTACCTGATTGTACTGGTTAACACCACCAAATATTACCGTGTGTTTAATACCTGTGTAACGACCATAAGCTTTTATACTTTCTTCAATTTGTATAGCAAGTTCACGGGTAGGGGTTAGTATTAACGTAGATAACTTGCGACGTTCGCTTGGATTAGCGGCAGCATCATTTGATAATAACTGTAATAACGGTAAGGAAAAGGCAGCCGTTTTACCGGTACCGGTTTGGGCACAGCCCAATAAATCCTTTTTATTTAACACATGCGGGATGGCTTGTTCCTGTATAGGGGTAGGTTGTGTATAACCTTCTTCGTTCAAAGCACGTAACAACGGCTCCGAAAGCTGTAATTCACTAAATAACACAATAAATAAATTTAATTAAAATAAAATTTGGTAAGGCTATCACAACTAGCGTTGGATACTTTACCTGCCTTACGTTAAGCCTTCACACGACATTTATTTTAAACAACAGGTGAGTAATTAACGGATAAGAAAAGCAAAGGTAAGGTATTTTATTCAAAGAGGAATTTCTGATTTTGGATTTGAGGATTTCTGATTTCATAAACTTGTCTTCATACAACCTACTTAATACTGGTTTTTTTTTGTTGTCGGCTGTAGTAATGCTAATCATCGTCCCTTGCGCTGTGCCCCAACAGCATTGTTGGGGTCGCACTTTTAGTTTTTTTTGTTAGTCAGCAATAGTAATTCTAATCATCGTCCCTTGCGTCGCACTCTTGTGCAGCATATCGCTAATCAGCAGCTTAACGCAAAATGCTAAAAGCTTTATGCTTATTGCCTACTATACATTAACTACCATATTAGCTATAACGTTACTGAACTACCTTGATTAAAATACAGGGTATTGCAAAGGCTGAATAGAATTACAGAACGTACCGCCGATGAATCGGGGTGCACCTTGCACAATGGTGAGTAATGTTACAGGTGCACAAGTGAGTGACACAACAGCAGATGATAGTAGTAATGCAGCTGATTTAATAAAAAATAAACTTATACTATAAACGACTAAGAAAAAGTTTGGGGGATACTATGCCATTACGGCTTTTTAGTCGTAAAAAATTAAATATCATAAAGTAGTTTTTAGTTAACTACTTTATTGGCGCAGCTACTGCTGGCAAAGGCTTCGGGCTTGGCTTTAAAAGCAAAACCCATCCCCAAAATGTAACCCATAGCTTCTTTCAAAGCATCGTTACTTTTAAATTGTGGATTGGTGTTGATGTCGGCATGAACTTCCATATCAACATCGTACTGTGTAAATAAATGACATAGCTGGTAGGCAATGTCAATGCTTTTTGCTACTTCGGTTAACATTCTTTCTTTAATAGAAAACCGTTGTTGGGTTTTGTCGTTATGTATAAACATAAACCCGCCATGGCCCTCACGTAAAAAAACAATTACAGTAGCAAATTCAGTGTCTTTTCCTTTCACCTGCGAATCGGTACCAATACAAACTTTTAATTTAAAGCCGGCATTTGTTTCGCGTTTGATAACATTTTCAACAGCATGAATAATAGGAAGACTGATCAAATCGCCATTAAACTTTCTCCAATGCATATAAAAAGAGGTTTTCCTAAGTTATAGAAAAACCTCTTAAAAACAAAATAGGGAACGGATTAAGCTTCTGTTAAGTTTAAACAAAAACTATGGAATAAGTATTTTTTCGGTAAACTGTTGACCATTTTTATCTTGATACTGAATAACATACATGCCTTTTGATGCATTTTTAATATTAAGTGCATTTACACCTGCAGCTAAATTACCTTGCTGAATTTGTTTGCCATCAAAGCTAAATAAGCGGTATTGCATATTTTCCGGTGCTAATACCTGAAACTGTCCATTGGATTGTATATTACCCAACACTTTAGGATTGTTTACTGTATGGCTTTGTAATGTTAACGCATTGGAGTAGTAGTAACGTCCATTATCAAACTCAACAAACAAACGGTAACGCAAAGTTTGTTTTTGCATGGGTTGGTAGCTATAGTTGCGTGCATTATTATCAACTGCTTTTAATGCGGTAAAAGTTCTACCATCAGTTGATACTTCTACACGTAAGTTAACCACTTGTTCATCAGCATCTATTACCCAATTTAATTGGTGGTTAGCTCCATCAATTTTACCATTTAAATTAAGTACTCGTAATGGTAAAGGCGCTACACTATTTGTTTTTGCCTGCAAGGCATACGAACCCAAGCTAGCGTAGTTAGGAGCAAATTGATTACCACGACCTTCAACTTTTAAGTAGTAAGTACCTGATGATAATACTGTATCGATAATTGAGTTTAATAAATTACCGGGGTTGTAAACATTTAATAAAGTTTCAGCACTGCTGTATAGAGACACCTGCATATCCAGGTTAGAACCTGCATTACCTGTACCAACATTATATGGTATAGCATCTAATTCGAAACGAGACGATGAAGGTAATTGGAAACTAAAATAATCGTTATCGGTGTTTTGCATAATTACACCGCTTAAATCAAATTTGTCATCGGCTATAACAGCTTTTGTACTGGTTGCAAAAGTACTACCATGGTCATCTGATCTAAACCCAAAACCATTACGACCGCCGGTAATAACCTCCAAATCGTTTTGTTGTGAGTTACAACCTAATGAGTTAGAACCATTGTGCCATAAAGTAAAGTTTTGGTAGTAACCTACACCCATAATAGGAGCCCAACCAATTTGTCCGGAGCCTTCGCCACGGTGATAATCGGTTAGTTTATTACAAGTAGTTTCATCATATTGCGCCTGGTGAAAAAGTCCTAATGTATGACCAGCTTCGTGTGAAATAGCTTCGGATACATTTTTTACATTGTTGTTTAATAATTTAGAAAAAACAAAACAAGGTGTATCATCGCCCCAGGTAAATGAGCCGTTAAAAGCTACACCACCTGCACTGCCATACCAGCTAGAACTTACGGTAATAATAACACGCATTCTTTTAGCAAGCGGTGCGTTTAAAAATACAGTTGAATCGGTAGTAATGTTTATATCGAAAGGGCGGTAGTCTTCGGCTACGCGGTTAAAAATAGTATTAATAGAAGTAGCAGAAAGGGTAGAGGCTCCGCATTCTATGGCCCCCATATAATTCCAACTGGTACCTTCAACAGTGTGGCCGTCAAAATCTAAAAATATGGTAGCGGCTGCACTTGGATGGCTACTTAATTTGGGTACCTGGGCTAGTAATTTGCCACTGCCAATTAATGCAATAGCAAAAAAGGTGAGTAAAACTTTTTTCATAACAGAGGATTTTTAAAATTGGTTAGGATAGCTTTTTTTGCAGTGTAACAAGTACTGCCAGACATCATTTTCTATTCATGTACAAAAAGGTTGAAGTCTTTTTTTACAAATTGATACTCTTCATTAATTTTTTGTAATTCGTACACATCGCCATGCGTCATACTAATAATACGGCCGGTGTAGGTTTTATTTCCTTCCTTATCAGTTAGGGTAGATAATGTAAGGGTAGCACCTTCATAATCTGCTAACTTAACAATGGTAGTTTCAATAGCGCCATCGTACTTAGATGTTGTAGAGATAACAGTACCGTTAAAAGTTACTGGCATTTTTTTACCGGCAACAAGTTGTACTGTTCCGCTTTTAGATCTGCGTTCGGCATTATTAATACTAGAAATAGAAACCGGAATTTGAGAAGGAAGAGCGTTAAATAATTTTGGTTTATTTACGTCCGGTTCATTTACAGGTACAAACTCTTTGTTGTCCTGAGCGTTGGATGTTATTCCAACACAGCATAGTGCAAGCACTATGAAAGTGGTTTTAAGATAAGACATTGGGATCGATTTACGGTTTATCAAATAGGTTTTCCAGAACAGTTACTTTTCGGTAACAAGTGCAAGTTCCATCAAACCTATAGATAAATGAATCTTTCTCAATGAGTTTTATGTAAAATGGGGTGGTAATACTTTGAAGTCAATCGTAAAACCCCTAAATGCAAGGCAGGTTAAATACGCTTAATATTGGTTTGTACTTAGCATTACTAAGGTACAGGCCTCAAGTGCGATAATACCGTTTGCTTTTGCCAATTGCTCCAGTTCGTTATTTTCCGTACCGGGATTAAAAATTATTCTACGTGGCTTTAAAGAAAGTATATAGTTATAATACGCATGCTGAAGGGTAGGATTAATGTATAATGTTACGGTATCAACATTTTTAAAAGGTGCCATTTCGGTTGTAATATCTACGCCTGCAACTGTACCCTGTTTACGTCCGATGGCTATTACATCATGGTCGTATCTTTTCAATTTATTTATAGCTAAGTAACTATATCGTGAAGGGTTATCAGATGCACCAATAACCAGTGTTTTTTTTAAATTTTTCATAAGTTAATTATTTTATGCGGTGCTTTTTACTGTCTAAAAAAATGCCCATTCCATCCCGCACCCTTATTGCAAATAACTTTACACTTTGTAAGTGGCAAATACAATGCCGTATAAAATGTTATTTTAATATTTTAGTCAGTGCACTAATAAACCAGCTTTCCTCGGCTTTAATTAAAGTATCTAACATTTTATCGGCATGCCGGCCTGTTTTTTTAATATTGGAAACCGTATCAACAAAAGCTTTTACGTTTTTATCTTTTTTATCGCCTTCCACAGCTTCCAATACGTCCATTAGTTTTAGCATGGGTTCTAATTCTCTTTTCTTTCTTTCTTTCATAATTTGTGTAACCACATGCCAAATATCTTTTTCGGCCGAAAAAAACTCTTTACGTTCACCGGGTACTATAACACGTTGAACCAGGCCCCAGTTAATAAGTTCCCTAATATTCATGTTCACATTACCGCGACTTACATTCAGCTCTTCCATAATATCGTCCTGCGTAACAGGCGCAGGGCTAATTAGTAACAAAGCGTGTATTTGTGCCATAGTACGGTTAATACCCCAGTTAGAGCCATATGCGCCCCAACTACTAATAAACTGGTGTTTAGCTTCACTTAATTTCATATTACGAAGCTACTTTTTAAATTTTGTACTTTCAAAACATTTTGAAAATACGGTTGTTACTATACTATTACATTTTGTAAATACGAATTGTAACTTTTATAAACCAATTACTTTTGTTTAAAATTTTCAGGTATGCGTTTGTTTAGTGTAGCCCTTTTTGCGCTTGTTTTTGTAACATCGTGTCAGTCTTCAAAAAAAATAACCCGTAATAATATGTCGTTTGCCGATAATAAAGTGGTAGCACACAGGGGAGCCTTTAAAAAAAATAGCCTTCCCGAAAACTCTATTGCTGCTTTACAACAAGCCATAAAGTTGAGTTGTGCCGGTGCGGAGTTTGATGTACACCGTACTGCAGACGACTCGTTGGTGGTAAACCACGATCATACTTTTTACGGTAAAGACATTGAGCGTAGCACTTATGGCCAGCTTGTTGAAAAACAATTACCCAATGGAGAAAAGCTGCCCACCTTAAGAAATTACTTATTAGCCGGCATGCAACAAAAACATACCAGGTTGGTATTAGAAATAAAACCATCTAATGTAAGTAAAGCCCGTGCGGTTGAAACAACAAAACAGGTGGTAGCACTGGTTAACGAACTAAAAGTTGCTAATTGGATTACCTATATAAGCTTTGACTTTGATGTTTTACTTACTGTAAAAAGCCTCGAAAAAAATGCTCCTACACAGTATTTAAATGGCGAAAAATCGCCAAAGGAATTAAAAGATGCCGGTATAGAAGGTGCCGATTATCACTACAGTGTATTTAAGAAAAACCCGCATTGGATAAAAGAGGCCAAAGACTTAGGTATTGTATTAAACGCCTGGACAGTTAACAGCATAGAAGACATGGATTGGTTGTTAAGCGAGGGTTTTGATATGATTACAACCAACGAACCTGAATTACTTTTTCAAAGAGAGAAATTATACCGGTTAAAGAAATAGTAAACAACTGTTGATAATTATACAGCGGATATATTTATTATTTTGTTGACCGGCTTTTGTGCCTTGATTGGGCTGATGTTGTGACGCTCCGTTCTGCTGCATTAATGCTATTTGGCTTTTTTGCAGCATCCCGAATTTATTTCGGGAACTCTGTTCGCTAATCAGCATCGTGTTATACAAAGGTCGTTTTAATAAGTGCGGGGTACTGTAATATTGATGAATAGAATTACCGACACTCCGATTAAAATACGGAGTATTGTATATTGCCCAATAGAATTGTTACAGTTGAAGAGTGAGTATTTAATTCATTTCCACTGGAAATAAATTAAATCCCGATCCTATCGGATCGCAACGGAAGTTCAATCAAGGGAGGGACGATGGGCTCAAAAAAAATTATAGCCAGATTTTCTGTAGTTTTTAGCGTAAAATAACGGTACCAAGTTCTTTGGTAATTAAAATTTCCTCGTTTTTTAAATAGTTATGTGTGCTGGTTAGTATGCCCAGCTCCTCATCGGTATGGGGCTTTTCCATGTCAATCTGGTTATCGCTAATCATGCGTTTAATTTTACGTAAGCGTAAATATTTAATGGCAGATATAACGGCATGATTGGTTTTGTCTTCATCAATTTTTGAAAACTTTTCTAATGCATCTTCATTACCCTGGCTCATTACACGCATAAAATCTTCGTAGGATTGTTTAAACAAAGATTGCTGATAACCGGTGGAAAGTGCGGCAGTTTTGCGCCAACGTCCGCTTTCTTCGTAAGGAAAATTTAACAGCGATACGGCCAGCGTACTGATTACTTGGTCCTCATTGTAAATGAAAAAGTTTTTATCGGGAAGGTTTGTGTTAACGGCAAATGCATCTTTAAATATTTTTATCATTTTCAATACATCCATATTATCCATCAAACTATCATCTACCATTTCATCAAACAAATACTCAGCCACCAAACGATTTTCGTCAAATGATTTCAGGCCGTACTCCAATAAAATTCTGGCTATTTCACGCTCCTGTAAATCATCTTTAAACAGTAAGTTGTAAGTAGCATCATGAAATTCGCTTTCCTCGGCTTTGCGTACGTTATCGGCTTTTTCTTGTTCGCTAACACCTGCCTGCCGTTTTTCCATTGCGGCAATCTTATCACGTATAAACTGATTAACCAATGCAGTTAAACCGGCTTCATCAATTTTAAGTATTTCAGATACTTGCCTTATGTAATCCTGCTGTTTGGTAAAATCTTCGGCCTTGTTAATCTTTGATATGGTTTCGGCCATACGATTAACCAAGGTTGATTTTTGTGCGGCATCATTACCCGCATCTTTCATGGCTACTTCTAACTGAAAAAGAATAACATCTTTTTTCTCCGTTTTTACAAAATCCTGAAAGGCAGCAGCGCCAATTTTATTTACATAGCTATCCGGATCTTCTTTATCGGGAATTAGTACCAGCTTTACATTCAGGCCTTCTTCCAAAGCCATATCCAGCCCACGCATGGCGGCTTTTACGCCTGCACCGTCACCATCATAAATAATAGTAAGGTTGTTGGTGTATTTTCGTATAAGCCTTAACTGATCAACTGTTAACGACGTACCACCTGATGCAACTACATTTTCAATACCTGCCTGATGTAAGGAAACCACATCGGTATAACCTTCTACCAATAAACATTCGTCGGCTTTATCTATTGCTGTACGGGCAAAATAGGAGCCATATAGAATTTTACTTTTTATGTAAATTTCATTCTCGGGTGTATTGATGTATTTGGGTGCTCTATCGTTTGTTTTTAAAATACGGGCACCAAAACCGGTTACCTTACCGCTTGAATTATGTATGGGAAAAATAACCCTACCACGATAGTTATCTAATAATTGATCATTACGATTTACAACCAATCCACTTTTTACCAATAGCTCCGGGTTATACTGATTGGCGATTGCTTCTTTAGCAAAAGCATCCGATTTTTCGGGTGAGTAACCTAGCTGGAATTTTTTTATTATTTCTTCTCTAAAACCACGTTCTTTAAAATAGCTTAATGCAATGTCCTGGCCCTCTTCGGTCTCCCAAAGCGATTTTGCAAAAAACTGTTGCGCAAACTGGTTTATAATGTATAAACTGTCTGCTGTTTGGTATTGTTGTCTTTGTTCATCGCTAACATAGGTTTCTTCTACCTCTATGCTATATTTTTTTGCCAGCCATTTAAGTGCATCAATATAGCTGTACTTTTCATGCTCCATTACAAAGCTGATGGTATTGCCACTTTTGCCACAACCAAAACATTTGTAAATTTCTTTGCTGGGCGAAACCGTGAACGAAGGCGTTTTTTCGTTATGAAAAGGACAGTTACCAATATAGTTGGTACCACGTTTTTTCAACTTTACAAAATCGCCAACTACGTCTATTATATCCAGACGGTCGAGAATTTGTTGTATGGTATTTTGAGTAATCATTTTGCGAACGACAAATATACCAAGACTTGGAATAAAACAGGGAAAGCAGGAGTCTTTATCGAAATTTTTATTCGAATTCGATTTTTAATTGTTGGGGATAGATTCTTTCAAAGCGTTACGGAAACGGAGAGGGGTTTCTGCTATGTTATTCCGAGTGCTCATACGAAATATAATATGTAGTGCTATTTCTTCTTTATTATCTGCAATATCCCACATTACGCTAAAGGGAGAAATGCCATGGCGCAGTAAATACATATTGTAACCGCCGCCATTTATCTCGTTATTATTATTTTTAAATTCAGCTTTTTTTGATAAAGCAAAATAAGACTTTGTTCTTTTATGAATATCCTCTACCGTTTTTTTTATTGCATTTTCGTTGCTGCTGGTATGGGGGTAATAAGCTGTAAGTAAGTAATTAACTATCGTATCTTTAAGTTCTGTACTGTCAATAAGCAGCACACTTTCTTCCCACAGACTAACTTGTACTTTTGACGATTTTAAGTTAAAAGGTTGATAAAGGATGTAAAATGCACTGAATGAATAGAGCGTGCTATCCGTTTTTTTTATTTCCTCTTTATTTTTTAAAGTAGCATCATTAACGAGCTCGAATAAAAAATCATTAAAAGTGCTTTTGTATGGATTGGAACGACAGTATTTGTCTGCAATTTTCCGCATATCATTTTGTGCAGCAATATTATATTCATTATATAGATAATCTAGTACATTTTGAGCTTGGGTAGTAGCTATGCCCAACACAATACAACTAAAAGTAAAAAGTAGTTTTTTTATCATAATAAAATATTACGGAAAAGAAATACTATAAGATTACTTGATTAAAAACTTGGAAACAAAGGAAGCGGTGTTTCAGATTTATTGCTGTTATTACTTATTCTAAAAAGTAAATGCATACCAAGTTCTTTGGTATCATCATCTATTTGCCAGGCAATTGTAACAGGGGCCATACCGTGCATGAGTATAAACATATTATAACCTTCGCCGTTAGGTTGCTTTTTGTTGTCCGTCAAGTCCAAATGACTGGAAGATGAAAAGTAACGTTTATTGCGATTAAGAATATGGTTTAGCTCTTTTTTTACAATTTTTTGGTTAGCGGTAGTATTAGGTAAGTAGGCCGATACCATGTAATTTACGATGGTATCCTGTAGTGAAAGTGTATCGCTAAGTGGCACACTTGTTTCCCATAATGAAATATGTACTTTGTTTGATTTAAAGCCAAATGGTTGGTGCGTAGTATAGGTGCCTGAAAAAGAATAAAGTGTACTATCTGTTTTTTTTACTTCCTGCTTATTTTTTAAAGTAGGATCATTTAGTAAATGATTTAAAAAAGTATTAAACTCACCAGTATAAGGATTTGATCGAAAATATTTGCCCGCCATATACCCCAGGCTATTTTGTCCGTTGCTTATGTTTATACCAAGAATAATACTGCAAAATGCAAAAAGTAAATATTTAATCATGGCGGCATCAATTTATATAAACATAAGCAACAAGGACAAAGTAATAAAAAAAATTGCTTTAATTATTTCTTAAAAGTCTCTTTGTAATAAGCAATAGCATCATTAATAATGGTATGTGCCGTAGCCTTATCCTGAAAATTATCAATTTCAACTTTCTTTTGTTCCAACACTTTATACTGCTCAAAAAAGTTTCTTAATTCCAGTAAAAAATGTTGTGGTAATTCGTCAATATCATTGTAGTGATTTACTGATGGATCTTTTGCTGCTACAGCAATAATCTTATCATCTAACTCACCATTATCAATCATCTGCATATTGCCAATTACTTTAGCTTCTACCAGGCAAAGTGAATGAATTGATTGCGAACATAAAACCAGTATATCCAGCGGGTCACCATCATGCCCTAATGTTTGTGGTATAAAGCCATAGTTAGCAGGGTAGTGGAATGACGAATAAATAACCCTATCCAATTTTAATAACCCTGTATCCTTATCTACTTCGTATTTTGAGCGTGATCCTTGTGGAATTTCGATTAAACCGGTAACAACTACTGGCGCTTCTTCGCCAAAATGTGCCCCATGCCATGGGTGATTTACATTTAACATATTCTATTTATTGAGTGATTTTATATCCTAAAAAAGTAAGCATAACGCCTATAACAACACTTATTGAAATATAGGCCAGTGCCCATAATAATTTATCATTCTTAACCAATTGCAATGTTTCTACCGAAAAAGCGGAGAAGGTTGTAAACCCTCCGCACAGTCCCGTAATTGCAAAAAGTTTTATTTGGTCTGAACCATTTATTGTTTTACTTGTCCAGCCCCATAGTAATCCTATTAATAAACAACCGGCCAAATTTACCATCAGTGTATTCCATGGAAAGCCACTGCCCGAAATACCCGGTAAAAATCGCTGGCACAAATAACGTAACATAGTGCCCAACGCACCGCCTGTACCCACTAATAAAAGCGATTTTATCATTTTAAAATTGTATCAAATCCGGGCTTGGGTTGTACAGTTAATGTATCTTCATCATGATTAAATATGTACTTCAAATCTACCAACCACTCTCCCGATGACTGTTTTAATATTCTAAGCGTGTCTTTATCGTTTTTAAAAGTGTTGGAATAAATGATAATAGAAGTAGAATCGTTAATCAATTCACGATTATGAATATTTACCGAAGCATCAAATAATCCTTGTTTTGTATGAGAATCCACAGTCTGGTGTTCTGCTATCGACATCCATTGTTCGTTTATCGAATCTTTAAGCATAAACTTTTTTGCCTCAATGTAATTCCCTTTAAGTGCAGCCTGTATAAAACTTCTTGCTGCACTTAAATCATCTTCTTTATTTTCCGCTTCTGCATTTCGGGTTGGGTTATTACATGCCGCAACAAAAGCAACCATTCCTACTAATAATATCAGTTTATTTTTCATTTGTATAACTTAACAAGATTAATTGTTCTCTTTATATTTTTTTTCCATCTCTTTTTGCAACTCCTCCATTTTCTTAGGATCTATATTCTTGGTAATACTATCTGCCTGATCCATGGCTCTTTTTATAGTTTCATCATCAAACTGTGGTATAGTCAGTGAGTCATCTTCTGTTAACGAGTTATTCAGGTTAGCCTGTTTCAAACCAATTTTCATCAAACTTTCTAATGAAAAATCTACTTTCCAGGCCCCGCCTTCTTTTCGTAAAGTAAAATCAATCGACTTATCCGATTTTTTTGATGTCAATGGTATGGTAGCAACATCACCATCAATTTTTGCTTCACCTAATGTTACATCTTTAAAATCTTGTGTAAGGTCTTCTTTTCCCTTTGCGTTACCATCCTGCGCTGCATTCATGGCCATCCTTACTAAACTTAGGGTAGTTTGACTGCTAGCGGTAGCCAGTTCCATCGCTCCATCAATATCTTTTTGTCCAATTTTATCAAAAAAAGCTTTTAAAACCGATTTGGGGTCTGATTTATCTACTGATGAACAACTAAACAACCCTCCAATGGCTAACAAAAAAAACAAAAAATATTGTAATCGAGGTTTAAGCATAAAATTGTTTTAAAATGCAAAAATAAGTGATTACAAACGTTTGAAATTTGATTTTTAGTATTTATTGTGTCACATATAACCTTATGATTTTAATACTATTATTATTTTTTTTTATCCAAATCAATTTTTTGGCAAGCCGTTTGCAAAGTAGCAATTGGTTAAGCATAAAATCGGAACGCTAAATTATCATAATGCGCATATGATTAGGAAGCAAACTTTAATTCCGGTAATAATAATATAAGTAAGTAAACACAACCCAAAATTTTAAAAAATCAACTTTATGAAAAAGCTTCAATTTGCTTTAATGGCATTCGTATGCACGGTTCTAACTTATCAGGCACAGGCTCAAAAATCTTCGGTAATTTTAAAAGGAGGTGTTAATCTGGCTAATATTTCCAATTCAAATGATGGAAATGTAGATGACTCTCGTATGTTAACCTCTTGGCATGCAGGTGGTGTAATTGATATTGCTTTGGCTGAAGTATTTTCAATTCAACCCGGTTTATTATATACCAATAAAGGTATTAGAACCGAAAGAAGCCTACCGGTATTTGGCACTACCACAACAACATTTAATCCTCAGTACCTTGAGTTACCGGTAAATCTGGTATTCAAAGCGCCTATTTCCGAAACATCCAGATTCTTTGTTGGTGCAGGTCCTTATGCTGCCATGGGTATTTCAGGTAAATACAAACTAAAATCAGATTTAGGTAGTAGAAGTTATGATATCGAATTTAACGATGACGATCCATTGACACAAGAACAAGAAGATGCAGGTGCATACAAAGTTAGAAAATTTGACTATGGTGTAAATGTATTGGCAGGTTTGGAGCTTGATCGTTTTGTAATATCAGCTAACTATGGTTTAGGTCTTGCTAAAATTTATGCTTCCGATGATAACAGCGATAACGATAAAAACAAACACAGAGTGTTAAGTTTAAGTGTTGGTATAAAATTTTAAAAGCAATCGTCAATATATAGTAAAAATCAAGCGAGGTATATCCTCGCTTTTTTTATTGTATAAAAAATTATCTTGCAGCCCTAAATACAAATCATGTCTTGGAAAAAAGTGTTAAGTGTATTATCAGTAATAGGCGTTACAGTAGCTTGTTATTTACCTTGGGCCACCATCAGCAGCTTACAAATTACTATTACCGGTACTAATACCGAGGGTACAGGTTTTGGCAAACCCGGTTACTTACACCTTTGTTTCATTGCGCTTTTCGCCATCACATTTGTAATTAAATCGGTGGGGGCAAAACGTATGGGCTTAATTTTTGTCGGACTTAATTTTGCTTGGGCTATTCGCAATTTTATAGTTATTGGCAGTTGCGAAGCAGGGGAGTGTCCCGAAAAACTAATGGGTTTATATTTATTATTAATCAGCTCAATCCTGTTATTAGTAAGCGGATTATTTCCCGATATTAAATTAAAAGATGAAAAAAAATAAATAATATTTTGTTTGTTTAAATATTATGCTGTAAATTGTCTTATAGTTTATTTTTCTATCCGCTTTTCCTGCCCCTATTATAATCTGTTTCAAAAATCCTGTTATTTATTATTTATTTTATTGTATGATTTTTATAATCATATAGCTACCATATTTGTGTGTGATGTAGAAAAAACCGTCTCGCTTTAAGCGGGGCGGTTTTCTAATTTAATACAGTTTATTTGGGGCTGTCAGCAGTAGTAACTCCGTTCAGCAGCAGTCCACCGCCCGGCTACAACCTTTATACAGCCTGCGCTCTTTTCCTTTGCTTCGTATAAAGGGTTTCCGCCTAAGCGGTGCAGCCTTTCATCATCAAACCATATCCGATATCAATACATTATTACCCCTAAACATTCACCTGTATTTATTGTTCTTATTTTTAGTAATCTTTGCAACATGAATATTGTATTTATCGGTTCAGGAAATGTAACAGCAATTTTAGGCCGCAAGTTTGTAGCCGCCGGACATAAAATTGTTCAAATCTATAGTCGCAACGCAAGTGCCGCCAGCGAGCTGGCTTACGAGTGGGACACCGAGTCTACCAATTACATCAGCATGATTGTAAAAAATGCCGATGTTTATATAATATCAGTTTCCGACAGTTCTATTCAATCACTAGTAGAAGAGTTGCATTTACCCGGACAAGTGGTGGCACATACGGCCGGTGCTGTATCTAAAGACGTATTAAAAACTGTAACCGAGCATTATGGTGTTTTATATCCTTTACAAACCTTACGTAAAGAAAGCGAACACCTGCCCGAAACACCCATATTTGTAGATGCCGCTACCGAAAAAGCACAATTGGTGTTAGATACACTGGCCGCAACTATTTCTCATAACCACGAAGTACACCATGTAACCGAGTTACAACGTGAAAAATTACATGTAACCGCAGTAGTAGTAAATAACCTGGTTAATCATTTATATACATTGGTGGAAGCATTTTGCAAAGCAGAAGGTGTAGATTTTAAGCAACTGTTGCCGTTAATCCACGAAACAACCGAAAGAGTTAACACTTCTTCTCCTGCATTAGTACAAACAGGCCCCGCAATCAGGCACGATGAGGTTACGTTAAATAAACATTTAGAAATATTAAGCAATTATCCGCAGCTTAAAAAAATATACAAAGTAATTTCAGATAGTATAAAAGGTAAAACACTATAGCCTGGTATATACCCGCATAAAACATTATTTTTGCACCGGCCTATAAAAATTACATCGGCTATAATATAACGCTACATGAATTTGCAGGAACAGTTTAAAAAAATTACCACATTTATTTTTGATGTAGATGGTGTTTTAACTGACGGTACCATTATAGTGCTCGAAAATGGTTTGCAAGCCCGTAGAATGAATGTGAAAGATGGTTATGCCTTACAATTAGCCATAAAAAAAGGCTATAAAATTCTTATATTATCGGGTGCAGCACATTCACCGGTAGTAGATAGGCTTAACAAATTGGGTATTGACGAAGTATTCATGGGTGTTAAGGATAAAAAGGACTATATCGAAAAATATAAAATAACCAATGGCCTTGATGCCGAGGATATTTTGTTTATGGGTGATGATTTACCTGATTTAACAGCTATGTCCGCAGTAGGTATAAGTGCTTGTCCGGCTGATGCAGTTACAGAAATCAGAGAAATTGTTCAATATATTTCACCTCTTAATGGTGGTTGGGGCTGTGTAAGAGATGTAATTGAAAAAGTGATGCGGGAGCATAAAAAATGGGGTGTAGAGGATCAGATTGTTTCGCAATAAAAAATTAAATTATTTTTAAATGAGATTATTAGCTGCCTTTTTAAAAATGGTACGACTACCTAATCTTATTTTTATTGCCCTAACCCAAATATTATTTCATTACGCCATTTATTATCCGCTGTTTAAAGATGCTGTTTCTATAAACAGTACGATGGAATTCTTCTTCTTAGTTGTCGCTTCCGTATTTATAGCAGCCGCAGGCTACATCATCAACGATTATTTTGATATTAATATTGATGAAGTAAATAAGCCCGACAAAATGGTGGTAAATAAAGTTATTAACCGGCGCTGGGCTTTACTTTGGCATTTAGCATTAAGTGGCTTAGGATTAATTTTTACGGCTTTGGCTATTGATGTTATGCGACAATGGTATTTAATTATTGCCAATATTGCCTGTGTATTATTACTTTGGTTTTACTCTACCACCTTTAAGCGAAAACTGCTAATTGGTAATATTTTAATTTCCTTACTTACCTCTTGGACAATTTTAGTTATTTTCTTTTCCAAATTTTCATTTGCCGATGCATTTTCCTATGCCGGTGATAATCAGGTAAAGTTTTTCAGGTTTGCCATTTTATATGCTGCCTTTGCCTTTATATGTACTATTATACGTGAGGCAGTAAAAGATGTGGAAGATATGCATGGCGACGCAAAATACGGTTGCACCACTATGCCTATTGTTTGGGGTGTAACAGTTTCTAAAGTATATACAGCTATTTGGCTGGTAATTTTAATTGCCTTGTTACTGGTTGTACAAGTATATGTTTTGCAATTTGGTTGGTGGATACCGGTTATTTACTGTATTACCTTTATCCTGTTACCCTTATCTGTATTTTTTTATAAGCTAAATAAAGCCACTACTACAAAAGATTTTAGTAGTTTAAGTAATACTATTAAACTGGTAATACTTACCGGCATATTATCTATGGGATTATTTTATTTTTACCTGTAGAATTTAAAACTTAAGTGTATGTTACCAAAAATATACCTGGCCTCTCAATCGCCAAGGCGTAAACAATTATTGGAATGGGCCGAAATAGATTTTGAGGTTTTAGTACAACCAACAGATGAAACATTTCCGGATGCTTTATCACCTGCAGAAGCTGTGGTACATATTGCCCAGCAAAAAGCCTTGGCGGTAAAAGATAAATTAACCAATGATGATATTGTAATTGCTGCTGATACCGTGGTTGTTTTAAACGATATTATTATAGGCAAACCAAAAGATAAAGAAGATGCTATTTCTATTTTAACCGCTTTATCAGGCAATACCCACTATGTAATTACCGGTGTGGTTATTATGCGTGGTGAGCAACAGGTTACTTTTTATGATACAACAACGGTGGAGTTTCATATTTTAACTCCGCAGCAAATAGAATTTTACATTGACAAGTACGAACCTTATGATAAAGCCGGGGCGTATGCTATTCAGGAATGGATAGGTGTAATCGGTATTAAATCTATCAATGGCGATTTTTATAATGTAATGGGCTTACCGGTAAGCAAAGTGGTACCTGCCGTAATATCCTTAATGTAATTTTTGTTTGTTGTATTGCTAAAACATACTGAACTTTAGTGTAACTAACCGCTACACCAAATATGAATGAACGCCTTTTGCAATACATCTGGCAGTTTCAGTATTTTAATAAAGAGCAACTGCAAACAACTTGTCAGCAACCACTGGTAATATTATTTCCCGGCATTTTAAATACCAACCAAGGCCCCGATTTTTCGCAGGCCAAAATACAAATAGGTAATACCGTATGGGCCGGATCGGTAGAGTTACATATTAAAACATCCGATTGGTTTAAACATGGTCACCAAAACGACCAACATTATAATCAAGTGGTGTTACATGTAGTTTGGCAGCACGATACTAACGATGCCAATAAGCAAATAAATAATATACCGGTACTTGAGCTTTGTAATGTAGTACCTAAAATACTATTAACCCGATACGAGAACTTACTAAACCAACAAGGTTTTATTGCCTGCGAAAACAGCATTACCCAATTACGGGATATTGTATGGCAAGGCTGGAAAGAAAGATTGTTGGCAGAAAGACTCACCCGAAAATCTTCCAAAATTTTACAACATCTTGAAAGCACACAGTTTTTTTGGGAGGAAGTTTTTTGGTGGCATTTAGCGGCAAATTTTGGTTTAAAAGTAAACAGCGAAGCTTTCGAAGCTATCGCTAAATCTCTATCCATAAATATGCTGGCTAAACACCGTAACCAAATACACCAATTGGAAGCATTAATGCTAGGGCAGGCGGGGTTATTAAAGGATGTGCATGATGATAAATACGGCACGCTGTTACAAAAAGAATACGCCTTTTTAAAACAGAAATATAATTTACAACCCATTCATGCACCGGTTTACTTTTTACGTATGCGGCCGGCAAATTTTCCTACTATTCGTTTAGCTCAATTGGCTATGTTGGTGCATCAATCGGTGCATTTATTTTCCACAATAAAAGAGGCAGAGGAACTTGAAAAATTAGAGAAATTATTTGCCATTTCGCCAAACGATTATTGGTTATACCATTATAATTTTGGAGAGGCTACTGCTTACAAAGAAAAACACTTGGGTAAAACCATGTTTGACAGTATTGTTATTAATACCATTTGCCCCATTTTATTTGCTTATGGTATTTATCATAATGATGAAAACATAAAAAACAAAGCGGTAAACTGGTTACTACAAACCAAGGCCGAAAACAATTATGTAGTAAGTGGTTTTAAACAGTTAGGAATTGCGAGTAAAAATGCTGCGGATACACAGGCTTTATTGGAACTAAAAACTATGTATTGCTCGCACAAAAAATGCCTTGATTGTTCGGTGGGTAATAGTATTTTAAAGTGATGAGAAGTAAAAAGGAAAAGTAAAAATTTAAAAGGTTTCATACCTGATACGTTGAAGCTGCTGCATAAACCTTACTTTTTTTTATCGTATCAGCTTTAGTAACACAGATGATCGTCCATTGCGATCCGATAGGATCGGGATTTAATTTATTTCCTGTGGAAATGAATTAAATACTTCCCTTAGAACGATAAAAACAATACATAAAAAAATCCCGAAGGGATGACATTATCCTAATAATATCACCCCTTCGGGGTTTTGCAAAATTTGTTGGTTTATGCTATAATCATTCCATCCCTTGGGGATTAAGAAAATTGTTATGTTGTTGACACAATAACTGGGGTCTTGTCTTAACGTAAGCCCCCATTATCAAATTTTCAAATCGCCAACTCTATAAATTACTTATTACATCTACGACCAGGCGCCCCAGTTAATATTTACTTCCAAATCGGGGTGCAGACTTTTGGCAACAGGGCAGGTGTGGCCGGTATGTTTTAAAATTGTGATAGTTTTAGCATCTATTGCAGCCAGTGTTTCGGGTATATGAAAAACCAAATCAATACCACCTACACGGCGGGGTTCGGCCTTCATATTTTTTAAAACTTCCACTTTTACATCGTTCAAATCAAAGCCCATTGTACGGGCTTTTATACCCATAACCGTTACCATACAGGCGGCCAGGCTGGTGGCCAGCAAGTCGGTTGGCGAAAACCTTTCGCCTTTTCCGTTGTTATCAGTTGGTGCGTCGGTTTCAAAGTTTGAACCGCTTTTTAGGTGGGTACAGGTAGTTCTTAAGTCTTTATTATAAATTACGGTAGCTGTCATGTCAATTTTTGGCCTAAATTTACGTTATTACCGGTAGATGGTTGACATTATGCAAAAATGTGTTTAGGTACAGCACATTTTAAAACGACGAATTGGTTGCTGAATAATGTTATACTGTTGAAAGGCTGCCCGATGGAAGCGGCACCGAATGCCGCCTTAGCGGCAGTAGGTACAGCGGACAGCGGGAACAAAAGCTGACCGGAGTTACTACTGATGAAAGCCCCAAACCACTATTATTACAAAATAGTAAAGTAGTGTACATTGGTTTATATTTGCAACACGGTAAATCTTGTATTAACCTAACAAATAATTTAGTGAAGAAAATTTTTCTTTTATTGATGTTTGCCTGCGCTGCCGGTTTAACCGTTTCGGCACAGGATAGTACGTTTGAGGATAAGCCATCAAAAGCCGAACGCCGCGAAGCCAAACGCCAGAAAGTAGCAGAGTTGATACGCCAATCGGAAGAAGGTGTGCTTGTTTTTAGAAAGCATAATATGTTTGGTATTCAATTGCGTACTAATGGTTATGGCGCTTTTTACGAGCATGGCCGCATGATTAGTAGCCGTAAAACCAATATTTTCAGAATTGATATTCAGGAAGTAAAACATCCGAAGGAAGAAAAACTGATTAATAATAATTTGTTTTTTGGTAATCCTTTTGTTTACGGTAAACTAAATTCTTTTTACCCTATTAGTTTGGGTTATGGCCAACAGTACATTTTTGGCCAGAAGGGAAATAAAAATGGTGTATCTATTTCGGGTATTTATAGTGGTGGTATTAATATTGGTTTATTAAGGCCTTATTATATTGATGTAGTGGATAACGGCTCACAAAAAAGTATAAAATATACAGCACAGGATAGTACTTTATTTTTGGCCGACCCTACCACCGGCACTACTTTAGGCGGTACCGGAATATTTGGTAAGGGTTGGGGTGAACTAAAAGTAAAACCAGGTGTTTTTGGTAAAGCGGCTTTACGTTTTGATTATGGCCGTTTTAATGAGCGTGTATCGGCACTGGAAGTGGGTATGAGTTTAGATTATTATTTTTCTAAAATACCCATGATGTTTGCCAATAAAGAACGACAAATGTTTTTCCAGGGTTACCTGGCCATTGTGTTTGGCAATCGTAAATAGTGCCTATTGTTTTAGGAATAAAATAGCATCCTGATAAGATGTATCTTTGCAGTTATGACCGAGTTACCTGTAGTATCTAACGTTGACAGTACAAAATCTAAGATAAAAAAACCCGATTGGTTAAGGGTTAAATTGCCTATTGGCGAAAATTACAAGCACGTTCGTGGACTTGTAGATACCCATAAATTACATACCATTTGCGAGAGTGGAAACTGCCCCAATATGGGTGAATGCTGGGGAGCCGGCACCGCCACTTTTATGATTTTGGGTAATGTATGTACCCGTAGTTGCGGTTTTTGCGCCGTTGCAACAGGTCGCCCCGATGTTTTAGATTGGGATGAACCACAACGTGTTGCCGAGGCTATTCATTTAATGAAAGTGAAACATGCGGTAATTACATCGGTTGACAGAGACGAACTGAAAGACGGCGGATCGACCATTTGGCACAATACTATTAAAGCCGTAAAAGCTTTAAATAACGATACTACACTAGAAACCTTAATACCTGATTTTAAAGGTAAAAAAGACGATATACAACGTATAATTGATGCGGCCCCAGAGGTAGTGAGCCATAATATAGAAACCGTTGAACGCCTTACCAAAAAAGTACGCATACAAGCCAAATACTGGCGCAGTATGGAAGTAATACGTACGCTTAAAGATGGTGGCATGCGTACCAAAAGCGGTATTATGCTTGGCTTGGGCGAAGAAAAAGACGAAGTATTACAAACCCTGCAAAACTTAAAAGATAATGGTTGCGATGTAGTAACCATTGGACAATACCTGCAACCCACACAAAAACATTTACCGGTACAACGTTTTGTTCACCCCGATGAGTTTGCTTTATACAAAGAGGCCGGTTACGAAATGGGACTTGATTATGTAGAAAGCGGCCCCTTAGTACGTTCATCTTACCATAGCGAACGCCATGTGTACGCCGGTTTAGGACGTAAAGAATGGGAGATGAGCAAAACAGGATTAGCTATTTAATTTTTTGTTACCAGCGTTCCACCCCTGATTGAACTTTTGTTGCGTCGCACTCTTGTGCTGCATCAATTCTATTGGGCATTGTGTAGATTTCCTATTAATACGGCAAACCCTCATTTCCAAATCATCTAATTTCCAAATTGTTTTGTATTCTTGCTTAATGATCAAACTCTCTATTAGTTGTTGCCTTTTATTCATAGTCCAAATTGCTTTTACACAATTACACTGGGTAAATATGAATGCTGAATTCGGGTCCTTGCCACCTTCCGTTCAGGTGTATAAAAGTACTACGGTGTTGGATGATGGTAAACCCAATATAGCCTGGTATGTTATTGCCGATTTAAAAGATAAAAAGCTTTCATTTACGGTTGATACTACCCTAAACAGAAGGTTAACACCACAGCAGTATTACGAAAAAAATAATCAGGCACTTGTTGTATTAAACACTACTTTCTTTTCTTTTGCCACAAATCAAAACCTGAACACCGTAATTAAAAATGGTAAGCTGTTAGGTTATAATGTACACACATTAGCCGGTAAAGGCAATGATACATTAACCTATCGCCACCCGTTTACAAGTGCCATTGGCATTAGTAAAAAACGCAAGGCCGATGTGGCTTGGTTATATACCGATAGTACCTTGAAAAATGCTTACGCATCACAACAGCCGGTACCATCGTTTAAAGATTCATCCTTAACATTACCCAACAAGTTTTACAAACAGTATAATAAACAAGCAACTACCAATTTTAAGAAGTGGAAAGTAGAAACAGCAGTAGGAGGTGGGCCGGTTTTGGTGCAGGATGGTAAGATAAAAATTACCAATAATGAAGAAATAAAATTTGCCGGTAAAGCCATCAGCGACAAACACCCACGCACAGCAATGGGTTATACTGCCGATGGTAAATTAATATTATTGGTAGTAGAAGGCCGTAACCTCGGAACGGCCGAAGGTGCATCATTGACACAATTAGCAGCCATTATGCAACAAATAGGCTGTATAGAAGCCATTAATTTAGATGGTGGTGGGAGTAGTTGTATGTTGGTAAATGGTAAGGAAACTATTTATCCATCTGATAAACAACAACGAGCTGTACCGGCTGTGTTTGTGATTAAACAGAAGTGAGCAATCAGTATTGAGAATTGAGACTTGAGAAATCAGACATCCAAGTATTTCTTCTCAGCCCTGTCTCTCTAATGCTATTAAGTTAAGGAGTCCGTCATGCCGACGATAGGAGGCATCCGCTGCTATAAAAGGGTTCTTTTAAATTTTAAGAAACATCTACTTCATAAAGGCAGATGCTTAAATTAAAAGCATTGCGGGCCTGTCGCAGAAGATTCGGCCTAATAACAAATCAGACATCCTAACATCAGATATAAAAACATCTTCCATCTAATTATCTTTGCTGCATGATTGAGTTTTCACTAAAACATAAACAACCCCAGGCGGTTAGCTTTTCATTAGGGTTGGTTACACAACGTATTGTTTTTATGGGTACGCCGGAGTTTGCTGTAGCATCGTTAGATGCTTTGGTAAAAGCCGGTTGTAATATAGTAGGTGTGGTAACGGCACCCGATAAACCAGCAGGCCGTGGAATGCAATTAACACAAAGTGCCGTTAAGCAATATGCAGTAGAACATAACCTGAAAGTATTACAACCTGTTAAGTTAAAAGATGAAGGTTTTTTAGCCGAATTAAAAGCCTTACAAGCCGATTTGCAGGTAGTAGTAGCTTTTAGAATGTTACCTGAAATAGTTTGGAACATGCCTACAAAAGGAACGATTAACCTGCATGGTTCTTTATTACCGCAATACCGTGGCGCAGCACCTATTAACTGGGCAGTTATAAATGGTGAAAAAGAAACCGGCGTTACTACATTTAAACTAAAACATGAAATAGATACCGGCGACATTATGCTGCAGGAAAGTTTTGCCATTGGCGAAAATGATACTGCCGGTGATGTACACGATAAAATGAAAGAAATTGGTGCTGCATTGTTGGTTAAAACAGTACAAGCAATAGAAGCAGGCAATGTTACCGAAGTGCCACAAACGGCTCCACAAAACAACTTAAAACATGCACCAAAAATTTTTACCGAAACCTGTCAGATAAACTTTAACGCAACCGTTGATGAAGTGCACAACTTAATAAGAGGCTTGGCGCCTTACCCAACAGCATTCACTTTTTTAAATAACAAAAAATTAAAAGTGTTTAGTGTTACAAAAGAAATAACTGACGAACATATTAAACCCGGTGAGTTTGAAACTGATAATAAAACTTACCTGAAATTTGCTTGCAGCAACGGTTATATACATGTACAGGATATACAACTGGAAGGTAAAAAACGAATGGATATAAAAAGCTTTTTATCTGGTTACAGATTTAACTAATAAAAAAAGAGCGGGTTACCGCTCTTTTTTTATTCAATGCATTATTAGCAATTAGTAATTTACGTTCACAATAAACTTATCATTATCCGCAATACCCAAAGCCGCCGCAGCAGCATTGCTGATACGTACATTTAAACCTTGGTTTTGTTTTATGCTGCTCATTTCGCCTAATACTTTAGCGTAAATAGTTTTATTGTTATTAGGGTTGGTAATGCGTACAATTTTACCTGCTTGTACTTTATCCATTAATAAATAATACTTAGCATCCTGCCAACCGCTCGATGTTTTAAAAATACCCGATGTAACAGTTTCGTTATTATCTGCAGAACTTTGTTTTGTTTGTGCCGCAAACGATGCAGCAAAGTAACCATCACCACCAGCCGGTGCGGCAGCAACAGTCTTAGGTTGTACTTTAGGTTCTTCTACCTTAACGGTTTCTTTAACTACCGGTTGCACTACTTCTTGCTTCGGTGTTTCTTTTACCTTTACAACTTCTGTTTTAACAGGTTCAATCACTTCTGCTTTCACTACTTCAACAGGGTGGGTTTCTTCTTTTGGTTTTACCTCAGCTTGTTTGGTTACCGGTAATGTTTTAGGAGCCACTTTTGCCAACTCGGCTGATTGTATATAACCAATAACTAAGTTTTGGCCAACATTCAGGTTGTCCGAACTTAATTGATTCCAATCTCTTATTTTTTGCAGCGTTAATTTGTTAGCAAAGTTGCTCACTTTCATTAAGCCATCTTTTTCGCCAACAACATAATACACAGGTGTACCAGTTGTATTGGTTTGCGAAAAGTTAGCAGCTTCCAATGGCACTTTAATTACCTCGCCAATGTTAAGTCCTTTGTTTATATCAATTTTATTAAAGCTGGCAATATTTTTTGGATGCACATTGTATAAACGACCAATGGCATAAATACCTTCTTTAGGGTTTACAGTATGATCAACATACAGGCCTGCATCGTTTTTCTTTGCCACTAATGGCTGTGTTTGTGCATACACAAACGTTGATGACAATGCAAAAAATGTTACAATAAAAATTTTAAATACGTTCATATCCACATAGGTTTTACAATGTGCAAAGATGCAGCTTTTTTACCAAAAACCGGCCATTTTATGACGAGGCCCAATACCGGATGGTTTGCTACAACAGTACATTTAATCGCCTTTATTGATGTGATTTTTGTACTATTTACATAAAATTTTTGTGTTACCGGCTGCATACCCCTGATTGATCGTCCCTTGCGACGCTCCGTTCGGGGTTCCGTTCGCTAATCAGCAGAAGAAAGTCAGGTAGTCCGAAGTCCGAAAGACCGTAAGTCAGTAATGAATAGTCAATTGTGAGTATTCATTCACCATTAACAATGAACTATTAACTATTAACGACTGTATTGCCAAATGCTGAATAGCGAACAGAACGTACAAGAGTGCGACGCAACGGAAGCTCCATCAGGGAACTGAAGATGGTCAAAATAAAAAAAATAAAATAGTTGCAAGCTGTTTGTGTAAAATGAAAAGTTTTAACATCTCACAGTAAAATAACTATATGAAAAAATTATTATTATTAATACCGGTACTATGCCTTGTAATGGCATTTTTAAAAAATGAACCTGTAATTATTACAGGACAAATTATGAACGATGATGGTTTTCCTGTGGAGAACGCCACTGTGAAAGAAAAAGGAAAGAACACTGCTACCACGACAGATGAAAACGGTAATTTCTCTATTAAAGTTTCGCATAATAAAGCAACACTTGTTATTGAAGCCTTGGGGTTTGCTAAACAAGAAATTGCACTAAAAGGAAAAGAAAAATTGAACATTACTTTATCATCAGATGAAACAAAACTTGAAGAAGTTGTCGTTACAGGTTATAATACGCAAAGGAAAAGAGATTCAAGGGTGGCTGAATTAGCAGGAAAAGTGAGCGGTATTGATGCTAAAAACTATTCAACACCTCCTGTACAAGCTGATAAGATGATAATCATGAACGCATATGAACAAGAAGATGATTTTAACACCGAAGGTTATGATTTTATACAGGATAATAAATTTGTAAGAGTAACTGATCATCCGTTAAGTACTTTTTCAATTGATGTAGATGCAGCATCGTATGGTAATGTAAGACGTTATTTAAACAATGGCTCCTTACCACCTGCAGGTGCAGTACGTATTGAAGAAATGATAAATTATTTTCACTACACATACCCACAACCAACCGACGATAAGCCCTTTACCATAAATACAGAAATGGCACAAGCTCCTTGGAACAAAGATCATAAACTGGTGATGATTGGTATGCAAGGGAAAAAGATTGCGATGGATAAATTACCCGCCAGTAACCTTACATTTTTAATTGACGTATCAGGATCGATGGAAGATGAAAACAAGTTGCCATTGGTAAAAGCATCTATGAAAATGTTGGTTGACCAATTAAGAGAAAGTGATAAAGTGGCAATTGTGGTGTATGCAGGTGCTGCTGGCATGGTTTTAAAACCAACAAGTGGTAACAACAAAACAAAAATTAAAGAAGCCATTGATAACCTGAATGCAGGTGGCTCCACTGCCGGAGGAGAGGGTATAAGACTGGCTTATAAAACGGCTAAACAACATTTTATTGCCGGTGGAAATAACAGGGTTATTTTATGCTCTGATGGTGATTTTAATGTTGGCGAAAGCAGTGATGATGCGATGGAAAGATTGATTGAAAATGAAAGGAAAGGTGGTGTGTATTTAACTGTTCTTGGTTATGGAATGGGGAACTACAAAGACAGTAAAATGCAAAAGCTGGCACAAAAAGGCAATGGTAATCATGCTTACATTGATGATATAAGTGAAGCTAAAAAAGTATTGGTAAACGAATTTGGAGGAACCATGTTTGCTATAGCAAAAGATGTTAAACTGCAGGTAGAATTTAATCCGGCATTAGTACAAGGCTACAGACTTATAGGTTACGAAAACCGCATGTTAGCTAAAGAAGATTTTAATAACGATAAAAAAGATGCAGGTGAATTAGGCAGCGGACATACAGTAACTGCTATTTATGAAGTAATACCTGCCGGTATTAAGGATACGATGATGGGTACTGTAGATGCTTTGAAATATCAGCAACCCGTTAAAACAACAGGCAATAACAAAACGGAAATGATGACAGTGAAAGCCAGGTATAAACCCATTGATAGTGAATCCAGTTTGTTATTATCATACCCTGTAGTTAATAATGTAAAAGGTATTGAATCTGCTTCTGAAAACTTGCGTTTCTCTGCTTCGGTAGCAGCATTTGGAATGTTGTTACGTAACTCTGAATTTAAAGGCGATGTAAACTATGATATGATATTACAAATTGCTAAAAAATCAAAAGGTATAGATGAAGAAGGGTATAGAAGTGAGTTTGTAAAGCTGGTAGAGAAAGCTCAATACTTAAGTACTAAAAATGCACCATTAAACGATAAGGATTACACCATCGGTAGATAATACTACTGAAAATTAAAATGGCTGTTCGTTATTTGAACAGCCATTTTTTATTAGTTAATCAAGTAAATTATTCAGTAGTATTTTTATTACCAAGATTTTTGTATAACCAATTAGTCATTTTACTCCAAAGATGATAACTGGTATTATCAGCCGAACCTCCTATACCGTGATTCTTGTTAGGGTAATAAGCACTTTCAAAATCTACATTATTTTTTACCAGCGCAGTAACCATTTGTGTGGCATTTTGAAAATGTACATTATCATCGCCGGTACCATGAATAATCAGGTACTTGCCTTTAATCATATTGGTAAAGTTGATAGGAGAGTTTTTGTCGTACCCATCCACATTTTCCTGTGGTGTACGCATGTAACGTTCAGTATAAATATTATCGTAATAACGCCAGTTGGTAACAGGAGCAACAGCTATTGCCGCAGAAAACACATCTGCACCTTTTGTAATGGCTAATGAACTCATAAAACCACCATAGCTCCAACCCCAATGTCCTATTTTAGTTTTATCAACATAAGGTAATTGACCTAACCATTTAGCCGCATCAATCTGGTCTTCAATTTCGTATTTGCCTAATTGTAAATAAGTCTTTTTCTTAAATGCTTCGCCACGGAAACCGGTTCCGGTATTGTCAACACAAACAATAATAAAGCCCCTCTCTGCTAACATTTGGTGCCAAAATGAAACAGCACCAAAACGATTGGCTACATTCTGAGAGCCCGGGCCACCATAGTTACAAAATAAAACAGGATACTGTTTGCTGGCATCAAATTTTGTTGGTCTCAAAATCCAGCTATTTAATGTATCGCCTTTTGAGTTAGGTATTCTTAAAAACTCAGCTTTACTAGTTGCATATTGGTCAATAACTGCATTTAGTTTTTCACTACTGTTTATTAGCTTTTCAAGCGTTACAGAAATATTGTTCTTTTTAGTTACAATATTGTTTAAGGTTACTACCTGTGGCGTATTAATATCTGATTTAAAATCGTAGAACTGTGTAAAATCTTTATTCAAAGTTACCCGGTGTGTAAACTCACCAGTTGTAAGCGGGGTTACTTTTTTACCGGCAAAATCTGCCACAAAAAAGTTTCTGTCCATTGGGCGAGGGTAGGCAGCAGTATAATATATACGTTTGTTTTTTTCATCCACTCCGTTTATAGACGCAACATCATAATTATCCTTCGTGATTTTTGTTTTTACTTTTCCGTCAAAACTATTCAGGTAAATTTGAGTGTAACCCTCTTTTTCGCTTGTATAAATAAAATGTTTGCCATCCTCTAAAAACTGCCAGTCATCATTTATATCTACATAGTACTGGTTTGTTTCTTCATAAATTGGTTGACTTGCTCCTGTCGCAGCATCAGTTAATAATAGCTTTAAATTATTCTGATGACGGTTTAACCAAAACACAACCAGTTTCGAATCATTTTTTGTCCATTTAATGCGAGGAATATAAATATCACCTTGCTCATACTGGGCTTTAATTTTACTACCCGCTTTTACGTCGTAAACAAATATGTCAACAGTAGAATTGGCGTCACCTGCTTTGGGGTATTTAAAACGATAGTCAGCGTTATGGCCATCATCATAAACGGTCATGTTATATTCTTTAACAGCCGACTCGTCAAAACGGTAATAAGCCAAATAGCTTCCGTTCTCGCTCCATTGATAAGCTTGTGAAAAACCAAACTCTTCCTCATATACCCAATCGCAATTACCATTTATGACAAAGTTCCATTTACCATCATTAGTAATGGCTGTTTTTTTGTTCGCCACAATATCATAGATATACAAGTTATTACTTTCTATAAATGCCACTTTACTTCCATCCGGAGAAAAGCTTGGGTGTAAAGCTTTTTCCGTTGCCAGCTTTGTAACCGCTTTTGTATTTACATTATATAAATAAAGGAATGCTTTAGAAGAACGGCGATAAATACTTTCTGTATTATAACTTAATAATGCAAAACCAGAATTTTTATCTGAGCTAATTACTCTGTCCGGACGACTCAAATCAGTTCCGGCTTGATCTTTTAAACCTTTTGTATCAATAGTAGCAACCGATGCCTGACTTTCAAATCGGGCACTTACGGGATCGGCCCTGAATGTACCTCGCTTATACAGGTCATCTAAGGTTATTTGCTTTTGTTGTGCAAATGTAAATAATGGAGCAATTGTTAGAATTAAAAATAGCTTACGCATTTATAATAAAGCTTTTAGTGAGCAATAAAAATAAGTGTAATTCGTGGAAATACACTAGGAAAATCCATTTATACTTCTGCAATACTGTAAAGTTGATTTATGACATGATCCACTTTTTTGTTGAGTAATAATATACTGACCAAAGGCTGCCCGACTGGCAGTAGTAGCTGCACTTGCAGCAGGGCTTAGCAGGGCAGGGAAGTGCACTACTACAGAAGGCGGGAACTGCTGCTGATTAGCATTACTACAGCTGATAGCCCCCATTAAATTTGAAAATTAGGTAATGAGATAATTTGTGTAAATGTCGTTTAACAAAAAAGCTACCTCATTACTGAGATAGCTTTTATTAATTTGAAGTTAAATATTTTATTTTACATCCGCCATATCCGGTATAGCTTCTACTTTATAAGCGCCGGCATCTAAACGTTCTTTTGTAATTGAAAAAGCTTCCAATGTTTTTTCAATATCCTCGTCATTATGTACAGCGGTTGGTATTAAGCGATAAATAATATGACCTTTTGGTATAACCGGGTAAACAACAATGGAGCAGAAAATTTTAAAATTCTCTCTTAAATCCATTACCATGGCAGTAGCTTCTTCTACACCACCAGTCATGTAAATTGGTGTAACAACCGAGTCGGTTTTACCAATATCAAAACCACGTTCTTTTAAACCGTTTTGTAGTTTGGTAGCGTTTTCCCACAACTTAGCTTTTAAAGCAGGTTGGGTTTTTAAAAGCTCTAAACGTTTTAAGTTACCAACCACTAAAGGCATAGGTAAACTTTTGGCAAAAATCTGACTACGCACATTGTAACGTATGTAATCAATAATTTTTTTATCGCCTGCAATAAATGCACCTATTGATGCCATTGATTTTGCAAACGTAGAGAAGTAAAGATCAATAGCATCTTGCACACCTTGTGCTTCGCCGGCACCAGCACCGGTTTCGCCCAATGTACCAAAGCCATGTGCATCGTCTACTAATAAACGAAACTCATATTTGCTTTTCAGGTCGGCAATTTCTTTTAATTTACCTTGGTCGCCGGCCATGCCAAACACACCTTCGGTAATTAATAATATACCACCTGCTTTTTGTTTATCAATTAACGCAGTTGCACGTTGTAATTGTTTATCTAAATCTTCAATATCGTTGTGCTTAAATACATAACGGTGGCCCGGGTGCAAACGCAATCCATCAATAATACAAGCATGGCTTTCGGCATCATACACAATAATATCATGACGGCCACAAAGCACATCAATTAAGCTTACCATACCCTGGTAGCCAAAGTTTAATAAAATAGCATCCTCCTTGCCTTCAAAAGCAGCTAATTCAGCTTCCAATTGCTCATGTAAGTTGGTGTTACCACTCATCATACGAGCACCCATTGGCGATGCTAAACCAAACTCCGAAGCACCATCGGCATCAGCCTTTCTAACTTCCGGGTGATTGGCCAGGCCTAAATAGTTATTCAAGCTCCATACAATTACGTCGTTGCCACGAAACTTCATTCGGCTACCAATTTCGCCTTCCAGCTTTGGAAACGCAAAATAACCATGTGCTCTTTCACGGTGTTGTCCAAGTGGGCCGTAGTTTTTTAACAGCCTTTCAAAAATATCAGCCATAAAAAATATGCAGATTTTTAGTGATTCCTGTCGTTAACCTTCAGGATTAAAACGGTGCAAAAGTAAGTAATTTGTAAAACTAACAAACGGTCAAATTTATTTAGCCATATTTTATATCATTTATGGCCATTTATCTAAGCATTAAAAGCGGAGACTTATAACACCATACGCTCATTATCCAATTTCCAAATTGTATAATTATCTAATTAATATGGGGCTATCAGCAGTAGTAACTCCGGTCAGCAGTATACCGGGCTGTACGCTTGTAGTGCCCTGCCCACACACTTAACCATACGCACAAAGGCCAGCTACCGCTTCCATCCCGCAGCCCTTGGTCTGCAGATCATTGATCATAGTTCATAGTTCATTGTATAACCATTAACTATGAACCATTAACTATTAACTAGTCTTTCTTCCCAAATACCTTTTTAAAGAAACCTTTTTTCTTTTTGGGTTCATCGCCTTCACCTATTGGTTTGCTGTTGGGGTCTTTGGTCGGGCTTTTTTTTTGCGTAGTATCCTTATTAGGCTTACTGTTTGTAGGCGCATCAGGATCTATATATGGTTTGGAGTCTGTTTCAAAATCATTAAACATATAATCAGCGCCTGTACCAACACCTTGGTCGTCACCTTCGGCACCCGGCGTTGCATCATAATCATTTATTAAAGCATCAGCGCTGCTCATTTCATTTTCAAGTTCGGCAGGTTTAATAAACTTCTCATCCTTGTTTATACCCAAAGTTTTATCGGCATATACTTTTTTAAAGAAGGATTCCCAAATTGGTCTGGAGGCTGCACCACCAAAACCACCATTACCTTCATTACGTATAAATCGGTCATCGCAACCAACCCAAACACCACCTAATAACTGAGGCGTAAAACCAATATACCAGGCATCGGAGTTGTCATTGGTTGTACCTGTTTTACCGGCCATTTCTGCTGCACCCAAACGGCCTTTTAAACCGGCAGCAGTACCTCTGGTAACAGCACCTTCCATCATACGAGCCATTTTGTAAGCGGTTATTTCACTTATCGCTTCCTTACGGTTTACGCTATAATCAAAACGTTTAATTACATTTCCGTTACGGTCTTCTATACGACTTATAAAATATGGTTTTGTTGTAAATCCACGGCCGGCAAACATGGTATAACCCCATAACATTTCAAACAACGATAAATCGCAAGAACCAAGTGCAATAGAAGGGAAGGGTTCAACCTTGGTTGGTATATTAATACGAGATAAAAATTCTGAAAACTCTTTTGGCCCAACCTGTTTCATAATGTAAGCGGTAGCACAGTTTAAAGAGTGTGCTAATGCTCCGGCCATTGATACTGATGAACCTGCACGTCCGCAACTTTTTCCTGCCGGTACCCAGCCGCTGCCCGGAAAATATTGTGCGGTATTTTCACAAACTGTTTCTGCTTCAAAACCCCTTTCTTCCATGGCTTGTGTGTACAACAAAGGCTTGATGGTAGAACCAACTTGTCTTTTTGTACGCATGTTTACGTGGTCAAGCTTGTAGGTTTTAAAGTTAATACCGCCTACCCAGGCTTTTACTTCACCGGTAATAGGATCCATTACCATAAAAGCCGATTGTACCATGGTGCGGTGATACTTGATAGAATCAAACGGTGTCATCACCGTGTCTTTTTCATGCGTTTTATTAAAAGCAAAAATTTTCATGGGCGTTTTTACATAAAAACTTGCTTTAATTTCTTTATCGGAAAGGCCGTCTTCTACACCATTTTTCCAACGGTCACTTTCTTTCATAGCACGGTTAAGAACATTGTCCCTGTCTTTCCAGATAGACCCATTTTTAACCTTGCTTTGTGCTACTAATGCCTTTTGTAAAACAGGTACCTGTCCGGCCATTGCTTCTTCAGCATATTCCTGCATACGAGGGTTAATAGTGGTATAAATTTTTAAACCATCTTCGTAAATATTATAGGAGCTGCCATCAGGTTTTTTCAAATCACCTGATTTTAATAATGTTTTTACTTCGTCACGCAATACCTCACGGAAGTATGGAGCATAACCGGTATTTTCATCCAGTTTTCTGTAATTCAATTTAATAGGGGCTGCTTTGTGTTTGGTAGCATCTGCGGCAGTAAGGTTACCATTTTCTTCCATGCGTGTTAACACCAGGTTACGACGATCACGAGATGCAACCGGATTACGGCGTGGATTGTAAATACCGGGGCCGTTAATCATACCTACTAATAAGGCTGCTTCCTCAACATTTAAACGGTCTGGTTCTTTTTGAAAAAATGTACGGGATGCGTTACGAATACCAAATACGTTTTCCGAAAAAGGAACAGCGTTCAGGTATAAGGCTATAATTTCTTCTTTGGTAAAATTGCGTTCCAGTTTTACCGAAATAATCCATTCCTTTAATTTTTGCATTACACGTAATGCTTTGTTAGTGGCACGTTGGTTAAACAAAGCCAATGCTAACTGCTGTGTAATAGTACTACCACCACCTTGACTACCTAAAAAAACCACCGCCCTGAAAGTACCTTTCATGTCAATACCTGCATGGTCTTTAAAACGTTTATCCTCGGTAGCAATTAATGCGTTTACTACGTGTGGAGAAATGTCGCGGTACTTAACAATACTTCGGTTACCATTGGGTAAATAGTACTTACCCATCAGTGTACCGTCTTCGGCATAAACTTCTGATGATTGTAAAATAGAAGGGTTTTCCAGCTCTTCAATGGAAGGCATTTTACCAAATACGCCAAAGTTGGCCATGAGTAAAATGGCTATAAAGCCTAAAAATCCGAATATAAAAACACGCCAGAAAATTTTTACGCTTCGGCGTATAATGCCCTTTTGAGGTTGTTTAGCTGTTGCCATAAATGAGTTAATCGTATTTTAAAACGCTTTTTTTAAGATTTAAGTGTTTTAACGAGCTAAGATTGTTATTTGTGCTAAAAATGAAGCTTAACAGGTTTTTACTTTAAAACAATAAAGTTTATAGCAAAAACCAGGCTACAATATTACCCGAAATTAAATAAAACCACCGCAACAATTTACGTTTTTAAACTTAAAATGTTGCTAAAGTAGTTGCAACTACAAAACATTTGTAAAAGATTGCTTTAAAACAACTATTTAATTGATAATCAATATAATTATAGGATTAATAGATTTGAACCTAGCTTACTAAAAATGTTATTTGGCTATAACCCACATTACAAACCGCTTAATACATCCATCACTTTAAAAGCCGACATATCAAAATACTTTTCGTCGGCAGTTTTGGTAAACGATTTTAAGTCTCTTTGAGAAACCGGTTCGTTGTTTTTGTTATATAGTATTTGTCTTACAATAAACCCATCAATCATATCTTTTGCAGTGTTGCTGCTTGCCGGAAATTTGTATGTTTCTAATCTGGCTCCCATCATATAATTACCGCTTAAGTTTATAGGTATGTCTTTACTTAGCCAGACATCCATGTGCGAGTATTTAGGTTTATTGTCATAAGTATAAATGTATTTGCGAGCTTTAAATCCATTAATGGTTTCGTAAATATCTGTTGCTTTCCAACCGGCCATATCTTTATCCGATTCTTCCCGTTCAGCTTCTTTTTTTGCCATTTTCTCTGCCATTTTTTTGGCGTTTATTAATGGCATTTTAATAGCGCTTTTGTCTTTTATATTACACACATAATTGGCTTTATCGGCATAGTTGTATATAAACCAGGTTTCGTTTTTATCGCCTTCTTCGTTTACCATACATTCGCCAACCTTACCAAATATTACTTTTGAAACAGTTGTTTTTTTTACTTCGCCTTTTTTCTTAAAGGTTTTGTCCTCAAACGTAATGGTTGCTTGTACTTTATTTGTTGGGTCTTTATAACGGGTATCGTTTTCGTAAGTTATTTTTTCCAGTTCTTCTTTGCCTTTTTGGCGTTGTGGATCGGCGTATTTTTTTTCCATGTCTTTTTCTACCGCATTTTTTGCAGCAGCAGGTGGACGAACCGGAGGTTTTTTAATGGAAGGTTTTTGGGCAAAAAGAAAATTGCTTGTACTAAATAATAACAAGGCTGCAAGGCAGCAGGTAACAAAAGTTTTCATAACAGAGAAGGTTTTAAGGTTTAATTGAGAGTAAAGGTAGGAAGAAAGACAGAAAGACCGGAAGTCGGAGAGTCAGAAAGATGAACTATAATCTACTGTTGAAGGGCTGGGGGATGGAAGCGGTAGCTGGCCGGTGTGTGATGGCTAAGTGTGTGGGCAGGCCACTACAAGCGTACAGCCCCAACTGCTGCTGATAGTAGTACTACAGCTGATAGCCCCTGATTAATTAGATAATTAGGTAATTTGAAAATTAGATAATGTAGCATTACAGCGAGATATTCTTTTGCAAAAACTCGATGTAAGCATCCACATCTTTAGTGGTTTGTAGCAGTTTTAAGTTACGTTCGGATATGATATGGAACGTGTACTTACCACCTTTTAACCAAGGTATAATATCGGTTGCTGCTTTGGGTTTTACTTCGTTTAAGTAAGTAGTTGCTTCGGCTACGTTTTTAAACGGACTGATTAATAACAATCTGTTATCGGTAGTTAAATTGTTTAACTCGGCCGTCATGGTTTTATTAAAGAATGCATCTTTATTGTAACGGGCAAAGGCATTTCGGGCTTCGCTTACAAACACAGGATCTACCTTGTTTAATACAATTAAAACATATTGTGGTGCATCGGTATCAAAATAATATTCGTTATCGGCAACAACAGGTTTTGGTTTTACAACCGGTGCCTGTGTAATTAATGGCGTATCAATAACCGGCTTTGGTTTTACAGCAGGTGTATCAACTGTTTTTGGTTGTGTTTTAATAGAATCAATTACAGGTTTTGTTTGTAAAACAGGAGAATCAATAACCGGCTTTTTAATAACACTGTCAATTTTTGGCTGTGCTTTCACCGTATCAATTACAGGTTTTGGTTTTGCAATTACGCTGTCAATTTTCGGTGTAGTTTTCACTGTATCAATGGTAGGTTTTGCTACTGTATCCACAACAGGTGGAGCCGTAGTTTTAACCGGCTGAATAGTTGGTTTTGCAATATTAATATTGCTATTGGCTTTGTTTTTATCGATGGTGGCTATATCGGTTTTTGCCTTAGCACTATCAGCAACCAATTGTCTTTGTTTTGGAATAACAAGGGTAGGTGCTGTTTGTTGCAAAGTATCATCATCTGTAATAGCCGGTAATACTAAGTTGGTCAACTCATCTTCAATTTGTTGGCGGCGACTTAACACATCTAACAAGTTAGTGGCTTTGGCCGCCATGGGTGTGCCGTTAAATTTATTGATTAAGCTGGTTAATGTTTTAGTAGCAACGGAATCTTCACGTTGTTTAATATAATATACAGACTCGATGTATAATAATTGCGGCGTCCAGTAATTATCGCCATAGGTACTGTCGGCTATTTTCTTTTGTGCTTTGGCTTGTGCAAAATTACCTTCAATAAATAAATCGTACACATCTTCGTAAGCTTTTGTAGCCACAGCCGTATCAACAACAGCAGGATTTTTTCCGGTATTGATGATAGCCGTAAAGTTGCTATCGCCAAACTTATTGGTCATTGTTTTTTTAACAGCATTGGCCTGGGCTATATAACCTTGTTTGTTATAACAGTAGTATAAGTTAAACAGAATTCCCTCCATTTTTGGATGTTCAGGAAAACGTTCCACCACGGCTTCTAAAGTAGGTACGCCTAAAGCACATTCCTCCAAAGTTTGTATATAAATGCGGCCAATTTCAAACTGCGCCATTTGGATGGAGTCATTGGACGTTTTTAATAACTCCGGAGTGAGTGGTAAACGACTATATAACAAATCGGATGTTATTTCCTGATTCAGGTCTACAGCAGTTGCATTTAAATTCTGCGATAAAGGATCATTAGACAATTGCTGATTTAACCCACGACCTTTTGCCGCCACCGCACTACTACGACGCCAGTTGTCAACATTTGGACGAGTGCCCCATTTACTTTTAAAATCGCCGTTACCACGTTGTTTAAGCGAGTTATTATTAAAGTACCATTCGCCTTTATTATCATTATTAAACAAAGAAGGAGGAGGCGTTTTTGAAGAGGATAAAGTATTGCCACCACCGGTACTAAAACTGCCTTCTTCTTTTAAACCTTGCTGTTTACGTAACTGACGAGCCAGTTTTTTTACATAAGCTCTTCTTTCTTCCTCCGGTAACAAAGCAATACGTTGAATGCTATCCTGTCTTTCTACAATCTCAAATTGCAGGGCCAGATCGGTTGCATTTTTTTTCTTGATGGCTATGTCTTCAGGATCAAAAGGATCATCAGGCGTAACCACTATACTATCATAAAAATTAGCGGAGGGACGATATTTGCGGCTATCAAAAGACAGATCGGCCAGTTGCAGAAAAATACGATTACGTTGTAATGGATTTGCCTGCGTGGTATAATGTGAAGCTCTTTCTAACAAATTAATGGCACCGGGAATATTTTTACGCTCCAGCTCCATTTGGGCAGCGGTATAATATAAAATATCTCTGTAGTCGGTGTATTTATCCCGACGAGCCATTTTTAATAAAGTGGCTATGTTTTCTTCAATATAATTATCGCCACCATCTTTATTTACACGAATGGATGCCAGGCGAGCATAAATTTCTAAAACAGGATCGGTGGTGTGTTTGATGGTTTTGGCGTAAAATTCTTCTGCTTGTTCAAAGTTTTTAGCCTGCTCGTACATTTGGCCAATTAAATATTCCCAACGGCCACGTTCGTGTTGGTTGGTAGCATTGCCCAAGGCTTTTGTTAAGTAAGAAGCTGAGCTGTCCCAGTTTTGTAATTTATAATGCATATAAGCCTGCACTTCGGCTAAATCGTTTTGTAAACGTTTGGGGAAAAGCGGGTCTTCTTTTAAAACAGTGATTAAGCTATTGGCTTCGGAATATTCTTTTAAGGCTATGTGGTTACGAATTTGCCAGATAAATGCATCGTTACGGCTGGGAGGTTGCGTAAATGTTTTTTTGGTGATATTACCCGATTCCTTGTTGGCAACGCTATAAGCCATGTTACCATCCAAAGCACTACCGATTATTTTGTTATAACCATCCTCTTTTTTAGGTGCAAAAGAGTAGTTGATGAACTGTAACATCAAATAAGCCGAATCATACTTTTGCTGATAATGATAGGCTATACCCCATAAAAGGTAAAGATTGTCTATCCAATCGCCACGTAAATCGTGGATGGCAATACCGGTTTGTGATTTATAAGTCAGTGAGTCAAGTTGCACACTATCGGCCGCAATTGTTTCAGGACTGTAATTATAAAATGGTAACAAACTGGCATAATCGTCACGATGTGAAGACTTTGCCCTTTCCAGTATATCGTTTAGTTTGTTATTGGCGTTGAAATAGTAGTTAAAACGCGTAATAGTGTTTTGGTACACTCGGCGGCTGAAATTAAACTTTTTGTCCTGCGATTTTTCGGACTGTAACACCTTGTTTTCGTACTCTTTAGGCTTGGCAAACTGGTACGAAATACCTAACTGTCCCAAAGCCGAAAAGGAGAAGGAAGCAGCCAATAGCCAAAATGCTGTAATGGTAATATATTTAAACCCGGGTGTCAATCTGCGCAAACTAAGGCCTTATTAACTGAAATTCAAAGATTTTAGTATAAAATTAGCTGATTTTTTTGGGAAATATTTTGATAATCAGCTGTGGTAAGATTGTAATTTAAAAACATGGGAAAATAAAACAACTGTGAAATAATAAAATGTTAGTTAAAAAACAGGAAAAGAAAAGGAATGAACTAATCATTTGATTGCAAACGAATGACTGATTTCTTTATATTGCTAATTCTTTGAAAAAAATTACCATTAATCAACCAACACCTTAACGAATAAATATGGGAGGAAAAGTAGCAACTTTATTTATTTTTTTGTTTTGTACATTATTCATCGGTTGTTTTTCAGATGAAAGAACAAAGAATGTTAGTAATAACGATATTGATAATTTGTGTTCAGGTATTAAAATCGCTGAGAATGAACAGCAATTTATTTTTAAAGATTTTGACATATTTAAACGGGAAAATGTTCCTTTTGATAAAAATGAGAAAATTTGTTACCCATTTATTAAAACGATAGAAACGAAAGACAGCTCTTACTTGTTCAGAGTTTATTATTCAAATGTTGTTGTGACTGATTTTGAAATGAAAAAATCAGGTGGTTTTTGGGTTGTAAACAAAGCGACCAGAAACCCGGAGTTTACAGGAAGTCCCAACGCTCTAAATAAAATAATAATTATTAATGATAGTACCATAATTTACATAAGTAGGCTATTTAAACTTTCAACAGATTATTATCATGTTACGGCGTATACTAAGTATCAAAAAGTTTTAAATTCAATTGAAAAGACAACTTATAATACAACAAAATTGACTGAAAAAAATGTAAATGATTTTAGCGTGTGGGACAGCGTTACTTATAGAAAACATTCCTTTAAACCACATTTTGTGACTAAACTTACAATTAATAATAACTTTAATCTTGAATCAGGTACTGAATTCTCCCTCGATAAAAATTCAAAAATAATCTCAAAGCCCTATACTCGAAAATGGAATCACAATATTAATTCTAGTTCATTTTTTTTCTACTTATTTGGCGGTTGGTGAAAAACAAAAGCTACGGGGTAAAAGTAAAATTGAAGAGGCATTCTTATCCCTACTTTAAGGCTTCACTTATTTTAGGTAAAATATTTTTTTCGAATAGATTTCTATATTTCCTTTTTTCAACAAATCCCATTTTAGGAGCCAAATTCATTATTTCACCCCAAGTTGCGGCAGAAGTGAGTGATAAGTCTATTTGTTTCTCATATGGTGCCGGATAAATAACAACATTACATTTAAAAACCGTCTTATGTTGTTCAGTATTGAGGATATAATAAAAATCCTCTCCATCGTTTTTCCCATACATTGTAGTATCCGATTTAATTAATTCAGGATATTTATTATAAACCCTATTTAGTGCTGCCTTTAAGCTATCTGGATCAACATTATGGAAAGGATATTTTTCAATATTACCAACAGACCCACCACACGCCTTTAAGAGTATAATAGTGGTAACAAATAAAAGCGTGTAAAATACTTTTTTCATGTGGATTGTTTTAAATCGATAATCTTGTGCCGTCTTTTCAAGATTGGATCTACTGAAAGTGACTCTATGAATACCATGGGTTAATGCTAACAAGTAACAACCTGCACATTGCCCAATAGCATTACTATTGTTGAACGGAGCGTCGCAAGGGACGATCAATCAGGGAACTGAAGCTGGTAAACATAAAAACTATCTCTCTAAGAAACAATCTTGTAAACCGTCTGATGATGATATTGCTGCCCCGGCTCTAAAATAGTATTGGGAAAATTTGGCCGGTTAACCGCATTTGGGTGTACCTGGGTTTCAAAACAAAGGCCGGCATAAGGGCCGTATTGGCTTCCGTTTTTGCCTGTTAAGTTGGGTATCCAGCGGCCGGTGTAAAAATGCACTGTTGGTTGGTTGGTGTAAACCTGCAATTGTAATCCGCCTTCGGTGGCATAAGTTGCAGCCGCCAAAGTATTAATGTTTTGATTGTTTACCACAAAAGTTTGGTCGTAACCACTTTCGGCATCCCAGTTTGCAGAAACTTTTTTAAAGGCTGTAAAATCATGGGATGTATTGGCAACGGGTACAAGGTTACCGGTGGTAACAAACTGCTCATCCTGTTCCAGATAATTATCTGCGTTTATAAAAACCTGGTGGTTGCTAATATCACTTCCATCGGTGTTAAGGTTAAAATAACTGTGGTGGGTAATGTTTACAGCCGTGGCTTTATCGGTGGTTGCCGTAATGGTATGGGTTAATTCATTGTCTTCTGATAAAATAAATTCAATAGTAGTTGTAACGTTGCCGGGGAAACCTTCGTCGCCATCGGGTGAACTATGCTCTAACACCAACCTTGTGGTTTGGTACAAAACAGGTTTCCATACTTTTTTATCAAACCCATTGTAACCGCCATGTAATTGGTGCGGATTAAAATTGGGTGACACTTGCACCGTTGTTCCATTTAACGGAAATTGTGCATAGCCAATACGGTTACCATAGCGACCAATAACGGCACCCAGGTAAGGGTAATCTTTACTGTAATAATCGCTATCCATGTAACGGGTTACATCATCAAAGCCTAGTACAATATCCTGTAATTGTCCGTCTTTATTTTTAATAATAAACGATTGTATAATGGCGCCATAGTTGGTTATGCCAACCGTTGTATTTTTTGAGTTGGTTAGTTTAAATAAATAAATATCTTCACCGCTAGTATGGGTAGCAACCCGTTCGTTATTAAATTGTAGCATAACATAAAAATAGTTATAATTCCATGACCATCGATGCTTTAAAACAAGAATTTGAAAATAGATATAACAAGCCTGCAACCAGTAGCTTTTTTTGTCCGGGACGTGTAAATTTAATTGGCGAACATATTGATTATAATGGCGGGCAGGTTATGCCTTTTGCCATTTCCTTAGGTACGTATTTAATTGCCGCACCTAATAACGATAATGTATTTCGTTTTCAATGTGCCAACTTTCCCGAAACGGCCGAGTTTGCCGTAGGCGATAAATACAGAAAAAGCGGTAAGGAATGGTTTTATTATCCTTTAGGTGTGGTTGATTATTTTACCCAAAAGCAACAACACCTTGGCGGTTTAGATTTATTTTTTTACGGCAACCTGCCCATTGGTTCGGGTTTGTCATCATCAGCTTCCATCGAAGTATTAATGGCTTATACCCTAAGCCAGTTATTTAATATTGGCATTAGTAAAAAGGATATTGCCCTGCTTTGTAAAGAAGTAGAGAATAAGTTTATTGGTGTTAACTCCGGTATTATGGATCAGTTTGCAGTAGCCATGGGTAAACAAAACCATGTTATACTATTAAACTGCGATACGGTGGAGCATATTTACATTCCGTTTAATGCATCGCCATACAAGGTTATGGTTATTAATAGTAACAAGCAACGTTCATTGGCCGAGTCAAAATACAACGAACGTTATGCCGAGTGTATGGAGGCTTTAGCACAACTAAAACAGGAGCTTAACATACACCAGTTATGCGATATTGATACAGGTACTTTTCAAAAGTATGCGCATTTAATTACCAATCCGATAGTTGGTAAAAGAGCTTACCATGTAGTAACCGAAAACGACCGTGTAAAAGCAGCTACCGAGGCTTTACAAAATGGCGATATGGAAACACTGGGACAAATTTTATATGCGTCGCATGAGTCATTAAAAAATATGTACGAAGTATCGGGCCGTGAGTTAGATGCCATTGTAGATTTTTGTAAAACCTACACCGGTTGTATTGGTGCCCGCATGACAGGTGCCGGCTTTGGCGGTTGCGCCATTGCATTGGTACACGAAGATGCAGCCGAAGCATTTGCCGAAAGCCTTACACAATATTACAATGGGGTAGTAGGTTATCCTTGCGAAGTATTTACATCGGCCATTAGCGAAGGTGTAAGTTTGTTAGAAAGCTAATACAATTTGGGGCTGTCAGCAGTAGTAACTCCGGTCAGCTACAGTTGCGGCTGTACGCTTGTAGTGGCCGGCCAACACACTTAGCCATACACACAACGGCCAGCTACCGCTTCCATCCACCAGCCCGTCAACTGTAGATCATGGATCATCGTTCATGGTTAATGGCAGCATTAATATGTTGCGGTGCTATTAACTATTAACCATTAACCATGAACTATTAACCCCTCTAAAAAAAAGTTAATTGATACACCGTTAACATACCCATCAAAAAACATGATGTAGTTTAACGCAAACAAACTACAGTCTATGACCAAAATACTACACATTATTTTCATTAGCAGTTGCACTTTTTTTATTACTGATACCTTTGCTCAACGATGGAGTATGGCCTTATATTCCCAAGCACATTTTCCACAAACAGCATACAAAGAAACCTATCCTAAAACAGGTGTAGGTTTTGGAGTAGATGCCATGAACACACCAAGGGAAGATGGTTTAATAAGTATTGGTGGCGAATTTGGTGTTTTGTTTTTACGCAACACCCGTCGCCGTGTCGATTTGTATAATTTAGGTTGGGGTAATACACATCAGTTAATTGTATCCAATAGTATTATGACAATGGGTGCAAAAGCCCGACTTAATATTATAAGAGATGAGGAAAAGCCCGTAAGATTATATATTGAAGGCAAACTAGGTACCAATGCATTTGTAAGAAACGTAGAGTTACAACAACTCATTACCGGTGAAACTGATGCCAATGCTTCCAGAACTAAATGGAGTATGTATGGTGGGCCGGGAGCAGGTTTTTCTATTGCATTAGGCGAAAACCGGAAGGTTTTTGTATTTGCGCAAGCTGCTTATTTATGGGGCTCTAAAACAACTTATTACTCGCACCCACGTATAAACGAAGACAATAAACCCGAGTTTACTTCAAACCGATCTACCACCGATATGATATTAGCACAATTGGGGTTTAGCTTTAAGCTGGATAGTTAAAGCGTAACGGTTTGTATTATTTATTTTACAGCCGAGTTTGCTGCAGTGGGCTTGGCGTACAATAATACAACAACAGCCTAACTATGTTTTTTATTCACCAAAAACTAAGTCCGAAGGACTGACATTATTGTAGAATATAAATTTAAAGGGTATTTAAAATCCCGAAGGGATGACATTATATTTCACCCCTTCGGGGTTTTAACATACACTATTGCTATTTGCTATAATAATATCATCCCTACGGGATTGAATTAATTGTAAAAACAAATGAATCATTTCACTTCACAGCCGAATCTCCAACAGTAAACTCGCCTGAGAAATAATAGAACATTAATTACAGGTATCTTTCTTGTATAATATTTATGTGATGCGTAGCATGGCCCAATAAAATATAACCCCATCCTAACACATAATTCTCACTTCCCGAAGCAATGCCTTTTGCCATTAATTGTTCTTCATCAAATGATGTAAACATCATTTGCGAGGAGCGTCTAACTAATTTACACTCTTCCAGTAAATCATCCCAATGCCTGTTGTTTGTTTTAGCATTTGCAGCAAATAGGTTTTCGTCAAAACCGGGCAAAGGTGTATCATCTTTTCGGGCAAAGCGTAATGCACGGTACGTAAACACTCTTTCTGCATCAATAATATGTTGTAATACTTGTTTAATCGTCCATTTTTCCGGAGCATATCTGTGATCATATTTTTCCGGTGGTATATTGCTAAAAAAATTAAACAATTGTTGGGTATGGTTTTCAAAAGCATCTTTCAGCTCATCTTCTGTAACTAAACCAATATAACCATGATACCAATTGCCAACTTGTGAAAGATTGGGTCGCATAATGTAAGTTTTTAGAAATATAAATTTCGGTTTATAATTAATATATAAGAATTAATATTTACGGACTTTGTTATTATACAGGAAACTTGCAAAATGCCCAATAGAATTACTACAGTACCACCGACAAGTCGGGGTGCACCTTGCACTACTTGTTCCGCTATGCGGAAATGCTGAGTAAAGTTACAGGTGCACAAGAGTGCGACGCAAGGGACGATGATAGTAGCAATGCAGTTGGTAACATAAAAAAAGCCTTTGTAATTACAAAGGCTTTAAAACTTTTAGTGCATTACCGGCAATAAAACATGGCTGCTGTTTTTTGTATCGTGGTGAATGCGTATAGTAGCTTTTTGAAAATCGCTTTCATTCATTTCAGGAATTGTTCCAAACTTTTGCGGATTACGATCCACCAACGGGAACCAGCTGCTTTGTACTTGAATCATAATACGATGACCTTTTTTAAAAGTATGCGCTACCTCGTTCAGTTTCATCGTTACTTTTTCAATTTTATCTTTTGTAAAAGGTTCAGGTTTGCTAAAACTATTTCTGAATTTACCTCTGAAAACTTCGGCCCTTACCATTTGCTGATAACCACTCATATTTGTAGGACGTTGATTGGCTTGTGTAGCCGGAACACTGGTATTATCGGGCCATACATCAATTAACTTAACAATAAAATCGGCATCAGAGCCTGTCATAGATACAAATAAGTTAGCAATAATTTCGCCGGTCAACGTTACATCTCCCATAAGGCTATCGGTTTTAAAAACCAATACATCCGGACGTTGCGCTGCAAAACGTTGGTCTTCTACCATGTACTCATTATTACGCCGTGCATAAATACCACCGGTATATGGAACTGGTTTGTTAGGGTCGCTTACATATTCGGTTACGCCATTCGTTATAGGTTGCGTAACAGATAACTGTCCATTATTTTGAAAATAGTAAGGCGTTAATTTACTGTTAGATGGAGGCCATGTACCATAGTTTTTCCATTGGTTACTGCCTGTTTCGTAGACAGTAGCTTCGCCTAAATTAAAGCTGCCCTTGTCTTTTAAGTAAAAATTAAAAAACTTGGTTTCAATTTCTTCCTGATAATATTTATTTAAGTTTTCGCCAAAATGATACTGACCAAAAGATGTCCACGATGGAGAAGCCCAACCTCCATGTGTCCATGGGCCCATTACTAAACGGGTATTGTTATTAGGGGATTGTTTTTCAATTGCACTATAGGTTTTTAATGCACCAAATAAATCTTCGGCATCAAACCAGCCACCCACCACTAACACAGCGGGTTTAATATCTTTTAAATGTTGGCGAATATTTCTTGATTGCCAAAACTCATTGTAAGTATCGTTTTTAACCGTTTGGCGCCAAATGCTATTGGGGTCACGGAAAAATTTTTCATTGTTTACATTTTTCAATGGTCCCATTTCTAAAAAATACTGATATGCATCGCTGTAACGGGCTCTAAAAAAAGGAGCATAACTTTCACCGTTTGCGGCTTTAGGTCCGTCAAAGCCACTGTAAAAACCAAAATTATCCATTAAGAAAAATGCACCGTTGTGGTAACAGTCGTCGCCTATAAATTCATCGGACATCGGCGCTTGTGGCGATACTGCTTTTAATGCCGGATGTGCATCGGGCAAAGAAGCCGTTGAATAAAAACCTGGAAATGAAATACCGTACTGACCAACACGACCATTGTTGTTACTGTTTTTTAATAACCACTCAATGGTGTCGTAAGTATCGCTGGATTCATCCACATCTTTATTCGTTTTTTTATTAGCAATGAATGGTGTCATTTCTCTAAAAGTTCCTTCGCTTTTGTAACGGCCACGTACATCCTGATAAACAAAAATGTATTTTTCTTCCATCAAAATTGTGTTAGGGCCAAGGCGTGTACGCAACTGGCTTTCGCCGTATGGCCTTGATGAATAAGGACTACGTTGCATTAAAACGGGATACTTTTGCGATACATCTTTAGGTGAGTATATAGCTGTAAATAATTTTACACCATCACGCATGGTAATGTAAACTTCCTGTTTGCTGTAATTATTGGCCACCCAGGCACTATCAGGCGTAAACTGTTGCGCTTTACTTGTAATAATAATAAACATACTACTACATAATAAAATAAAAAAGGACTTCATATTTATTTTGTTAAAATCAAATGATTAGAGGCTTTCAAATATAACCAATAAAATAATTTGACAACATTACAATGTGATTAACGGTATAGTTATGTTTAACTTTTATTATGTTACCAGCTTTGGTTTTTCATGGCATCGTCCCTTGCAATCCGAAAGGATTGGGATTTAATTTATTTCCAGTGGAAATGAATTAAATACTTCCTCTTGTGCTGCATAACATTTATCAACTGCCGATTCGTTACCAACTATTACTTTAACCAACTATATTTGTTCCCAAACTTTTATATGCAGCAAATTAATTGGGGAATTATTGGATGTGGCGATGTTACCGAAGTGAAAAGTGGTCCTGCCTTTAATAAAGTAGCACAATCATCCTTAGTTGCAGTAATGCGCCGCGATGAAGCAAAAGTAAAAGATTATGCAAAAAGACATAATGTACCAAAATATTACACCGATGCACAAGCACTAATAAATGATCCGGATATTAATGCCATTTATATTGCCACACCGCCGGACTCACACGAAGCATACACCTTAGCTGCCATTACTGCCGGTAAGCCCGTTTATGTTGAAAAACCCATGACATTAAATACTGCATCAGCCATAAAAATGAGCAATGCAGCAAACGAAAAAAATGTAAAACTGGTAGTAGCCCATTATCGTCGGGAGCAACCCATTTACCAACAATTAAAAACAATTATTAATAGTAACATCATTGGCGATATACGTTTGGTAAAGTTATTAATGATTAAAAAACGTTTAACCAACGAACAACTAAACATAGACAAAACATCATGGCGGGTAAATACCGCTATTGCAGGCGGTGGGTTATTTCATGATTTAGCCCCGCATCAATTGGATATTTTGTATTACTTATTTGGTAATGTTAAAACAGTACAAGGTATTGCCACCAATCAATCAAAAACTTATCAGGCCGATGATATGGTAGCAGGTAATATTTTATTTGAAAACGGAATTGTATTTCAAGGCAACTGGTGTTTTAGTATAGCCAATATAACCGAAGAAGATACTTGCGAAATAATAGGCGAACAAGGCAAAATAAGTTTTAGCTTTTTTAACCAGGCGCCTTTAATTGTTCATGCAAATGGTATGCAACAGGTTTATGAATTTTCTCCGCTACAACATGTACAACAGCCGATGATTGAACGGGTGGTGCAATACTTTTTAGGCAATACAACAAACCCTTGTTGTGGCGAAGAAGGTATTACCATTATGCAATGGTTAGATGCTATTGCAAAGCCCCTTTAAGCCAATTGTTTTTGTGAAATATGTGGGAAAACACAAGCACCTTTTTCGGTGTTACTGTATTCAATCACCATCATTTCGTTTGCCGGTAAAACTTCTTTGTTTTGCAAATATGTAGGTACATCAAAATAAGCCGGCAAAACTATATACCTGTTTTTATGGTGATTAAGCGAATGGCTAATAACAAATTGGTTCGTTGCTTTTTTATCCAATATTGTTAAGCCAATGTCTTTGGGTTTAACCGTAAAATACGTATAGTAGTCCAGTGCCAACATAGATGCTACAATTGGATCATTGCTGTAGTTACTATCAATAAATTCTTTTAGTACAACAAATACATCATTAATATTATAACGATGTAAATTATGACGCTCAGCAAAAAGCTTTCCTAAGCCCAATAAAAACTCAAATATGCTGTAATTGGTAGTAATATAACGGAGTGTATGGCAAGCTCTTTTTTTATTCCAATAAACTTCTAAAGCATGTTCCAGTAAAGTAATATCATGTAATTCCTGCTCACTTAAAAAATTACTTTTAATAATCTGGTAGGGCGGTAGTGGGTCAAATTCGTAACCGTATTGCTCATACTTTTCACGCACCGGTGTGCCTTTTAAAAACTTTAAAAAACCTAATTGTAATTCCGGTGGAAACAGTTTAAAAACACTTTCAAAACTAAACTTCAAATCATCCCAGTACTCCAACGGTAAGCCAACAATTAAATCAAGGTGCATTTCAATGCGGTCGTCCATGGCCTTAATTACCTTGCTAGTTTTTTCAAAGTTTTGTTTGCGACTAACTTCCAAATTGCTTTGCTGGTTTACCGTTTGTATACCAATTTCAAATCGAAATAAGCCTGTCGGTACTTTTTCATTTATAAAAGCAATAATATCAGGGTGCACAATGTCCGCCGTAATTTCAAACTGAAAAACATTTCCCGGACGATGGTTATCCAATATAAACTGGAATAATTCCAGTGTAAAATCCTTCTTAATATTAAATGTGCGGTCTAAAAATTTAACTACTCTGCCATGCTGCATTAAGTACAACAAATTATCCTTAATGGTTTGCATAGGTAAGTAGCGTACTTTATTATCCAAACTGGCCAAACAGAATGAACATTTATACGGACAACCTCTACTGGTTTCAATATAACTTACTTTATGGGCCAGGGTAGTGGGATCATCGTATTGGTAAGGATTACGATTTTCAAATTCCTTTACATCAAAACCTACATCCTGTTTATTGTAATGTACATGGCCTTCGGTGCTACCTTCTTCGTAAGTTTTATAAATTAAATTAGGAACGCCGGTAACTAATGGAAAGTTCTTTACAAATTCGGTAAACGGTATTTCACCTTCGCCTACAATAATATAGTCCACACAATCCTGCGCAATTACTTGTTCCCATTCATAGCTTACTTCAGGCCCGCCCAGTAAAATTTTTATATGCGGGTATTTTGCCTTAATAGCTTCTGCCGCTTTAAGGGTGGGGGTAATATTCCAGATATAACAGCTAAAACAAATCACCTCAAAGTCGGCACAATAGTCCACAATCTCATCAACCGGCGATTTTATGGTAAACTCATGCCAACTAAGTCCTTCCTGGTCTTTGTTTAAATCGTATAAAATACGAATAGCCAGGTTAAGGTGAATATATTTTGCATTTAAGGTACTCAGTAATATCTTGGACATACTGCAAAGTTAACCGCCAAAACTATTTCATCGGTTTAATTTTAATGCTTCTGAAAGAAACCGCATCTCCATGGTCTTGCAATAAAATATGACCTTCCTTAGCCATACCAAAATTTTGCCAGTCTTTATACTTACTAATGGCCACTAAATCGTTGAATTGTTTGCTCCCTCTGGTATAACTGGTAACTAAATAACCATTCAGCCAATGTTCTACACGGTTATCAGGATACACTCGTAGAACACCATTGTTCCATTCACCAATTTTTTTACGGGCTTTATCGTTTTTATCGCTGGTAATTAAATCATATAACGATGCTAATGTTCTGTTACCATCTCTTCCCATTTTCGCATCCGGATGTTCTGCATCATCCAATAATTGATACTCCAAACCAATCGCCGATCCTTTATTACCTTCACTTTCAGTTACAAAATATTTTACACCGCTATTGGCTCCTTTTGTTAATTTAAAATCAAACTGCAATTCAAAAGCACTATATTTTTTTATGGTAACAATATCACCGCCATTGGTCGATTCGCCGCCATCTGATTTAACTACTTTCAATTCACCATCGGCAACGCTCCAACCTTTTGCCGGAAATTCTTTTTTATAAGCACCACGCCAACCTGTAGTTGTTTTACCATCCCATAAAAGTGTATAACCATTCTTTTGTTCCTGTGCCGAAATAGTATTAGGAATTAAATTAACCACAAAAATTTTATCATAAGGCTGTGGTGTAAACTTTCCGGTTTTAATGCGAATATTTTTCCATTTTATTTGTTTGCCGGCCACATCTTTATCACTAATAGAATGTACCTGCAAAGCAATAAAACCTTCTTTGGTTACATCATCATTTACATGCGAAACAGGTATACCATTTATCCAGGTGCGTAAACTATTACCAATACATTCAATACGAGCTTTATTCCATACATCTTTTTTAAACGCTGTTTTTGCCGGCGTATTTACTTCGGTGGTGTACAACCAACCACGTCTTGCTTCATCATATATTCCACCCGACCATCCTCTATCCGATGGGTCAATTTCAAACTGATAACCATGCACCCGGCCTTTTTGGTAAGAATCTGTACTCAAGCTTCTGAATTGGACGCCTGAGTTAATCGTGTTGTCTACAAAAAAATCAAATTCCAATACAAAGTCGCCATAATTTTTTTCGGTAGCTAAAAACGAATTCGGTTGTTTGTGTACAGTAGTGCCAACTATTTCGCCATTAATTACTTCAAATGGTGCTTTACCGTTTAAAGCTTTCCAACCACTTAAATCTTTTCCGTTAAACAAATTCTGCCAGCCATTTTGTGCTTGCAATAATGTAACTGTTTGTATTGCTACCAAAAGAAAAATTATTTTTTTCATGAATATCGTTTTTGTTTGTCGTTCTATTTTTTTGTTACCAACGTCCCTCCCTTGATTGGTCTTTCGTTGTGTCACTCACTTGTGCTGCAACAATTCTATTGGCCACTTTGCAGTACCCCGTATTTTAATCGGGGTATCCGGTAATTCTATTGAGCATTATGTAAGCCCTTATTTTTATTCTGCAAGCCCAATTATTAATTATTAATTTTTAATTATTAATTCAAAAACTAAACCTTATAATACTGCTCCCAACCCTTACGTGGTGCAGGCCCTGCCAGTAAAGCATTGGCGGTTTTGTTGTTGGTAATTTTAAAAGTCTTTGTATCAATTGCAAGTGGTGCATTTAATTGTTGAGCCAATACGCCAAGGTTAAATACCTGGCATAAGGGTACAGCAATATCAAACGATGACCGGGCTTTTTCTTTACCCATACAAGCCAGTAAAAAGTTTTTAAAATGGTTAGATGGACTTTTAGGAACCTCTGGCAAACCTGCTTTCATATCTTTAGCTTTTGCCTCGGGTATAATATGTAATGGACTACCATGCGATCCGCCTTTAAAAATTAAATCCTTACTGTAAATAATTTTACCCGGATTTAATTTTGCCGGTTGCAATGCACCGGTACTTGGTGCCGGAATATTCGGATCTAAACCTGATACGCCATAACCCTGTGGAATAGGTGGCAAATTATTTACACCATCATACCATTTCACTTCAACAGCAGGCATATTTTTACGGGCCGCAAATTTAAACGATAGGGTGCTGGACATGGGGAAGAAAAATTTGTTATGTCCATCTAACTTTACAGGTGTTACTTCATATGGTAAGCCAAGCTCTAAAAATTCATGTGCTGTATCTAAAATATGAGCGCCCCAATCGCCTAAAGCTCCCATACCAAAGTCGTACCAGCAGCGCCACTGGCCGTTTACATAATCCTTATTAAAATTATGTTCACGAACTGCCGATAACCATTCGTTCCAATTTAATGTATCGGGAATAGTTTGTGCAGGCGGTAATGCTTTCATATTTACATCCCAGCCATGCCAACGGCGTGGTAAATTCATGTGAGCTGTAATGGCAGTTACATCTTTAATAATACCGGCTTCTTTCCAGGTTTTAAACTGAAAATAGTTTTCTTCGGAGTGGCCTTGGTTACCCATTTGGGTAACTACATTTTTATATTTATTAGCGGCTTTCAACATTAGTTCACACTCCTGAAAAGTGCGTCCCAATGGTTTTTCAACATATACATGTTTACCCAATGCCATCGCCATCATAGTTGCCGGAAAATGGGCATGGTCGGGTGTTGCAATGGAAACTGCTTCAATACTTGAACCCATTTTATCAAACATGCTCCTGAAATCTTTAAAGCGTGGAACATTGGAAAATTGTTCCAGTATTTTTTGCGTATGCGGTGCATTCATATCTACATCGCAAAGGGCAACAATATTAGCTAAACCGGTTTTGTGTAATTCTGTTATTATATCGGCACCACGGTTACCAATACCAATACAGGCAAGGTTTACTTTATCGGCTCTGTTACCGGCCGATAAAATATTGGGTGCTACGAAGGCCGCAGTTGATAAAACGGCTATTTGTTTTACAAACGATCGGCGGGAATTTTGAAGTTTAGACATGGCAAAAAACAATCAAATTTTATAGTGAATAATTATCTATTACAAGTAAGCTTTTAAAGATAGTGAAGTTTTTAAGAAATAGTTTTTTATACGCTTGATTAAATTAATGACAACGTTTGCATTTTTTGCTGAGGTATGTTTTGTTGTAAAAAGGCTGCCCGACTGGCAGTAGTAGCTGCAACGGCAGCGTGGGTTGGCCGCTTGGCCGTTGCACTACTACAGAAGGCGGGAACTGAAGCTGATTAGTATTACTACTGCTGACAGCCCCAAAAATGTATTACAAACCGGTTGTTTTAAATTAGTAACTGCTGATAGAACAATACTTTTTGTTGCTTACCTTTGTACACTATGTCAACAACAGCTAACAAGGAAGAAAGAAGTTTAAATTTTTTAGAAGAAATTATAGAGGCAGACCTGGCATCGGGTAAGTATAAAACCATTACGACCCGTTTTCCGCCGGAGCCAAATGGTTACCTGCACATGGGCCATGCTACCAGTATTTGTTTAAATTTTGGTTTAACAAAAAAATACGGAGGCACTACTAATTTGCGTTTTGATGATACCAATCCGGTAACTGAGGATACAGAATATGTAGAAAGCATAAAAAATGATATTAAATGGTTGGGCTTTGAGTGGGCCAACGAATTATATGCATCGGACTATTTTGAGCAACTGTACACCATGGCCGTAACCTTAATTAAAAAAGGATTGGCTTATGTAGATGATAGCAGCAGCGAAGCCATTGCCGAGCAAAAAGGTACACCTACACAAGCCGGACGCAGAAACGAATATGCCGACCGCAGCGTTGAAGAAAACCTGCAATTATTTGCCGATATGCGTGCCGGAAAATATAAAGACGGTGAAAAAGTATTACGTGCAAAAGTTGATATGGCATCGCCAAATATGTTAATGCGTGACCCCTTATTGTACCGCATTAAACATGCACACCACCACCGTACCGGTGATAATTGGTGCATTTACCCGATGTACGATTTTGCACATGGACAAAGTGATTCTATTGAAAAAATTACGCATAGCATTTGTACTTTAGAATTTGTGCCTCACCGTGAGTTGTATGATTGGTTAATTGAAAAACTGGAAATTTATCCATCGCACCAATATGAGTTTGCACGCCGTAACCTTACCTACACAGTTATGAGTAAACGTAAGTTGTTACAATTGGTAAACGAAAAACATGTAGTGGGTTGGGATGATCCGCGGATGCCAACTATTAGCGGTATGCGCAGGCGTGGTTATACACCGGAAAGTATACGTGAGTTTTGCGACCGTATTGGTATTGCCAAACGTGATAATGTGGTTGATATTAGCTTACTGGAGTTTTTTGTACGAGAAGATTTGAATAAAAGAGGCCTGCGCCGCATGGTGGTTTTTGATCCGGTAAAAGTGGTTATTACCAACTACGCTGATGCGGATGGCGAAGAAATTTTAACCAGCGAAAATAATCCGGAAGACCCGAACGGCGGCACCCGTGAAATACCTTTTAGCAACGAAATTTATATTGAGCGGGAAGATTTTATGGAAAATCCGCCTAAGAAATATTTCAGGCTGGCACCGGGGCAAATGGTACGTTTAAAAAGTGCTTACATTATTAAATGCGAGGAAGTAATTAAAGATGCCGAAGGCAATGTTACGGAATTGCGTTGCACATATATACCAGAAAGTAAAAGTGGTAGCGATACTTCGGGCATACATGTTAAAGGCACCCTACATTGGGTAAGTGTTAAACATGCTATTACTGCCGAAGTGCGTGAATACGATAGGTTGTTTAAAGTAGAAGATCCATCATCGGAAGAAGGTGATTTTAAAGATTATATTAATCCTGATTCGTTAAAAGTTGTTCGTGCGGCTTATGCTGAGCCGGCGCTAAAAAATGCACATTTTGACGAACGTTTTCAGTTTGTGCGTAAAGGTTATTTTGTGTTGGATAAAGACAGCAGCACCAGCGGTATGGTATTTAATAAAACCGTTGGGTTAAAAGATGGCTGGAAAGCAGGTAAGTAATTTTTTAGTTTGGGGCTATCGGCTGTAGTAATACTAATCAGCTTTTGTTCCCGCTTTCCGTTACAAGTCCGGCACAGCCCTCTGCACAAACCTTCACCGGGCTTTTCACTGCAATCGGGCAGCCCTTCAACAATATTAATTCTAATGATAAAGCGTTGTAAATGTTTCGGTTAAGCCGGAACATTTTTTTTAGCAATGCCTTGAAAATCACAGATATAAATATTGGCTAATGATATATACGTGTTAAATTAAAAAAGAACACGTATAATTTGTATTTTTGTTGAAATTATAAGTTATGGATGCTAAAGTAACCCTCTCGTTTAACAAAGATGTAGCCGAAAAGGCAAAAAAATATGCCGAAGAAAACAATATTAGTCTATCACGCCTGGTAGAGTTCTTATTGCAAAAAGCTACTACATCGGGTGTAAGCTCCTTCAACGAATACCCAATTGCCGATTGGGTAAATATGGTTGCCGAAGGCGAGGCTACTTATGTTAGCAAACCAAAAAACCGCAAAGATGATCGTAATGAGTTTTACCAATCAAAAAAGTAAAACATGCGGCTATTTTTAGATGCGAATATTTTGGTGGCTATTATTAATAAAGAATACCCGTTATTTGATTATGCTTCACGCATATTAAGTTTGGTCAATCACCCTAAATATGTTGTTTACACATCGCCACTTTGTTTGGCTATTGCTTTTTATTTTGCGCAAAAAAAAAGTAAAGCTACTGCCAGAGAAAAATTACGTATTCTGGCAAAAAATATTTCTATAACCGATATTAACGATAAAATAATGCAACTGGCTTTGGGTAATAACGCTATCCATGATTTAGAAGATGGGATAGAATATTATGCCGCTAAATATGCCGATTGCCATGTAATTATTACAGAAGATATTGATGACTTTTATTTTTCAGAACTGGAAGTAATGAACAGTAAAAGTTTTTTTGAAAAATATATGATAGTAAATAAATAAGGCTTCGTTAACGAAGCCTTATTTATTATTATAATCATTGCATTATTTATACTCGCCAAATACTTCTCGTAAGGTATCAGCAATTTCGCCAAGGGTACACTTGTTTTCTACGGCTTCAACAACAGATGGCATAATGTTTTCGCCGCTGGTGGCTTTATCGTTTATGTATTGTAAACACTGATCAACTTTTGCAGGGCTACGACCCGCTTTTAATTGCTCCAGTTTATTGGTTTGTAGGGTGCGAATAGAATCGTCAATTTTAAAACCCGGAATAGGATCTTCCCGCTGTACCTGAAATTTATTTACACCTACAATTATTTTTTCGCCAGTTTCAATTTGTTTTTGGTATTCGTAAGCACTGCGGGCTATTTCGTCTTGTATAAAACCTTCTTCAATAGCCGAAACACTGCCACCCATGGCATCAATTTTATTTATTAAATCCCAGGCTGCATTTTCTACTTCTTGCGTTAATGCTTCAACAAAATAGGAGCCAGCTAATGGGTCAACCGTATCAGGTGCGCCGCTTTCAAAAGCTACAATTTGTTGGGTACGTAAGGCTATACGGGCTGCTTCTTCGGTAGGTAAACTTAGGGCCTCATCATAACCATTAGTATGTAATGACTGTGTACCACCTAATACTGCTGATAAAGTTTGTATGGTTACACGAGAGATATTATTAAGAGGTTGTTGCGCCGTTAATGTACTGCCACCGGTTTGTGTATGAAAACGAAGCATCATGGCTTTTGGATCGTTAGCGCCAAGGTCTTTCATTATTTGTGCCCACATTTTACGGGCTGCTCTAAACTTGGCAACTTCTTCAAATAAGTTATTATGCGCATTGAAGAAAAAAGATAGTCGTTTGCCAAACACATTAATATCCAAACCCTTTGCTATGGCCGCTTTTACATAGGCTTTACCATTGCTTAATGTAAAGGCTATTTCCTGTACAGCCGTACTGCCGGCTTCACGAATATGATAACCGCTTATGGAAATAGTGTTCCACTTGGGAACTTCGTTACCGCACCATTCAAATATATCGGTAATAATACGCATAGAAGGTTTTGGTGGATAGATATAAGTACCTCTGGCAGCATACTCTTTTAAAATATCGTTTTGTATAGTGCCGGATATTTTTTTAAGATCGGCACCTTGTTGCTTAGCCAGTGCTACATAAAAAGAAAGTAAGATAAAACCTGTTGCATTAATGGTCATGGAGGTGGATACATCTTCCAACTTAATACCTTGAAACAAGGTTTGCATATCCTCTATACTATCAATAGCTACGCCTACTTTACCTACTTCACCTTCTGATAATGCATGGTCGCTATCGTAACCAATTTGCGTTGGTAAATCAAAGGCTACACTTAAACCGCTAACACCCTGGCTTAATAAATAATGGTAACGTTTATTACTTTCTTCGGCGGTTGAAAAACCGGCATACTGACGCATGGTCCATAAACGACCACGGTACATATCGGGCTGTACACCACGGGTAAAAGGGAAATCTCCGGGTGCAGCAGGTTCCGTTTTTAACTGATCGTTTTTGCCGTACAGTTGTTTTATTTCTATGCCACTGTCAGTAAATTTTTTCATATAAAAGGCGTTCTTCGTTTGATTGATCGTGTACTATTTTGGCGTAAGCGGGTGAGGGATGGAAGCGGCATCCTTTTGCGAAGCGTTGGCCAATGGCAGCGCAGGGCAAAAGATACAGCGTACAGCCCGACCCGTAGGGGCACCCCATAAAATTACTTCATTAATCTTTTGGCTTCAAAATTTAAGGCTTCTAAAACCAGGTTATGTACATCGGATAAGTTTTGGGTTACCAATGCCTCTAATATTTTTTTATTTAAATCGTAGCCTGATGCTTCCGGCGGTAAAGTACCTGCTATACGATTAATCAGGGTAATGTTTTGGTCTTTAAAATTGCGAACCGCTTCCCAGGCTTGTTGGCTTACATATATCTGTTGTGAAGAATTGTACTCGTATTCCTGCTTAGTGTTTTCTATTAATAGTGTACGCATATCATTAGCTGATGCGCCTGATAAATTTAAACGATTTATAAGATGAGGTATGGCTATTCTTTCGGTAAGCATTACTAACCTTTCATATGCCTGTAATTGTAATGGACTTGATGTAAACTGATTTGCAGAGGAGGGTAACTCCGGTTTAACAGCAGGTGTATGGCTTTGTGCTTTTAATTGTATTACAAAAACCATAGTAATTGTACTAACAATTAAAGCTAAACCGGAAAGAATTAATGTAACAGTGATTAAGGCCATTTTTTAAAATTTTTTCAAAAGTAAGGAAATATACCTGTAGCAAATAATGGTAATTCATTAGCCAGCTTTACCTATAAAAAACTTATTACAAATGAAATGAATTTTATAGGGAGTTGGCATTTTTGTTGTTAAGATTATTATCAAATAATTGATAAAATACAGGCAGACCATTTAGTAACCTGTTGTAAAAGATTTCACTTTATTTGATGTTTAATTGTTATAAATAGAGATGACAAAAATTTTATAATATAACGTATATGACTATACGATTACTAGTATGTACTAACTAAATGTATATGTATTTTATAATTTTAAGTGGTTATACTTATTAAAATTTAAAGTGTATTACCTAATCTAAAATTTAGTTTTGTATTATTTTTTTTCTACAATTTTCATTCGATAGATTTAGTTATAATTTACTTTTTTTCAGTGTTGCACCTATTAAAAGTACCCGAACTTTTACCAATTAACTTAATGAAAACTTCCTCTTATGAATCTATTTTTACGCACTGCCAAAAGCTGTGTTAACTACGGCTTTTTACTTTTTTGCCTCTTAGTTTTTAAACAAAATATTTTTGCCCAGAACATTAACGAAAACCTTTTGGGGTGTAATGTTATTACTCCATATGTGAACAATGGAACCCTATCGGCTTCGGTTGTAACAGGTGATATAAGTTTTGGTCAGCCATGGAACGGTTCATTTGGAGCCGTTGTGGGATCGGTTACTAACACGCCTCGCATTACAGATAATGACCTCACAAATTTTGGCAGCATGAGCTATACTTTAGCTGCAGCAGGAGGATTGAGAGCTACGATTGGTTTTGGTAATGGTGAAATGCCAATAGGTTATTACGCCGGCTTTGTTATAAGAAATACGAGTTTATTGGATGTAGCAGCCTTTGAAGCTTTTTCCATAAAAACATATTTGGGAACAACTTTACAAGACCAGGCTAATATTGGCAATGGTTTATTGTCTGTAGGGGTAATAAATGCAGGTGGGTTGACAAAAGTTGGCTTAATATCTACTAAGCCGTTTAACCGAATAATGATTGAGCAAAATTTAGGACTTGGCCTTTCGCTTGCTACTACTGAAATTTATTATGCCTTTGCAGAAAAATTTTGCGCTGAAGCTGTATTGCCTGCAAGCCAACCATGTAATGAATTAATACGTTGGCAAGCACCGTCATATCCGGTAATTGTAAATCCGGCCAATACTGGTATTAATGTTAGCGGAGCCTGTGTTAACTGCGCCATTAGCAATGCAGACAATGTTATTGATAATGACAATAACACTTTTGCAACAGTTAATATACTTGCATCGTTAAGCGCAACTGCATCCATTGGTGTTAAAAATACCAAAACGGTGTATCCGGCAGGTATGTATGCAGGCTTTGAAATTGATTTGAAGCGAACATTAAGTGTACAGGTAGGTACCTATTATACCATAGCAACTTATTTAAACGGTGCAAAACGTGATGAAGTAGTTTTTAATGCAGCCCTTGCTAGTGGTGGTGTGTTTTCTAGCGGTGGTAAATTTGTAACCGGTTTTAAAACCAGTTTAAGTTTTGATGAAATAAAGTTTACGCTGAATAATTCTGTAGCAGCAGGTACAAGCCCTGTGCGGGTGTATGATGCGGTGGTAAAAAGATTTTGTGCAGGCGATGCATTAACCTGTAATACACCTGTTCATTTAACAGAAGATAAATACCCTGTTTTTGTAGATGGAAGGCATACCGGCATTAATGCTGTTGCCTGCGTAAACTGTAATATTATTGATGCAAATAATGCTATTGACGCTAACCTTACTAACTATACACAAGTTGTTTTACCAACTAATGTTGGCTCAACTGCTGCTTATGCGGTAAGTAACGGATCAACAATTTACAATACAACTACACCAGTATTTGCAGGGTTTGATATAGAAAGTCCGAATTTATTGGGCGTAAACGCATTGAATGGTGTAACGGTTGCAACCTTATTAAATGGGGTAGTACAACAAACTGCAACATCTACCAGCGGACTACTATCAGCCCAAACAAGTATATTAAACGGTTTTGGTAGACAAACAGTAGGTTTTATTCCGACTCAGCCTTTTGATGGAGTGAAAATTATATTTAGCTCAGTAGTAAATGCTAATATAGGTACTACCAGAATTTATGGTGCAGTACTAAAAGAGTTTTGCGAAGAAGAACCACCTTGTAATGGTTTAGTGCCTATGCAAAACCCTGACTTGCCAGTGTATATAAATGGCTTGAGAACGGGTATTGAAGGTGCAGCCTGTGTGGGTTGTCAGATAAATAATGCTGAGAATATAATTAACGGTACTACCACCCAACCTGCCAGTATAATACTTACTGCGGCAGTAGGATCTAAAGCAAGTTTATCTGTTGCTGATGCGTTGGGTACTTATCCCATTGGTTCTTTTGCCGGCTTTGATATTGAATCAGCCGCATTATTATCGGCTGATGTAATAGGACGGATCACTATTGATTTATATGATAATGGCAGCAGAGTACATTCGGGAGCAGCTGCTTCATTATTGGTAGGGGCGGGTAGCTCTGTACTAACGGGTGGCCCTAACCGACAAATAGTGGGCATTGTTAGTCCGGTGGCTTTTGATGAAGTGCAACTGAACATAGAAAATATAGTAGGGCTTAACCTGGGAACAATTTTAGTGTATCAGGCATATATACAACGCAGTTGTGCCAGAGTTGTGGAGTGTAATACCAATGGCTTGTTAAGTAACACCGTACATGGTGCTGTTATTAATGCAGCAGAAACCGGATTAAGAGGTGGTGTTTGTGTTGGATGTACGGTGCAGGGTCCGTGGGATGCAGTTTCGGATGCAACAAATGACTATGCACGTTTGTACAACACCGTAGCAGGATTAGCTACTAATTCACTTTCTGTAGCTACACCGGCTTATACTTTTCCAACAGGTACGTTTGCAGGCTTCCAGATTAGAAAAAATAGCTTTTTAGTAGCGGCAGGACTATTCCCTTATCTTACTATTTCTACGTATAACAATGGTGTTTTTCAAGAGTCAAGATCAGGAGCCGGATTAATTGATTTAGCCGTAGTTGTTCAATTACTTGGGTCGGGTAATGAAGTTTACATTCCCGGTTTTTACACAACACTGCCATTTGATGAAGTTAAAATTACGGTTGGTTCACTGGTAACAGCACTAGATCAATATGTAGATGTGTTTGGTGCTTATGTAGATGTTCGTACAGTTACAGTTGGCGGTTCGCTTAACTGTAATATAAGCCAACCTGATATTAATGTAGGATTGCTTAATCAGGCAATTACCGGCAATGTTAGTACAAACGATAAAGTTTTAGCCGGATCAACATATGGCGGAACAATAACCGTACCTACAGGAACAACAAATCCATCTGCAGCTTTACCGGTTGTTCAGGCAGATGGTAGCTACACATTTACGGCAACAGTACCGGGTGTTTATCAGTTTTATATTTCTGTTTGTGCACCAGGAACTACCGATAATTGTAAACTGGAATTACTAACAATTACTGTTCAAGATAATGCTGTTGATGCTACAAATGCTCTCGTTGTAAATACCGATATCGCTGTAACCAGTTACAACACACAAGTAACCATTGCTTCACTTAAAAACGATTGGGCCGGAAACAATGGTTACCTGTTTTTACCTGCAGGTATGCAATTAACCGACTTAAATGGTGCCACAGCGGGCAATACCGCCGCCGGTGGTACAGCAACCTTTAATGCAACCACGGGTGATGTAACCTATACACCTCCGGTAAACTTTGTAGGTGTTGATACCATACGGTACACAATATGTAACAATGCACCTGTACCTGAGTGCGGATGGGCATACCAGATAGTTAGAGTGTTACCTCCCGGAGCTACTAATGTTATTACTGCGGCTGACGACTACCATAGTACTACTGTTAATACTGCCTTAAGCGTAACTGCTGCCAACGGTGTGTTAGTAAATGATTCCTATGTTGGAACAGGAAGCCTGGCCATTCAAGCACTGGACACAACTATTGCAGGAGTAGGTAATGTAGTTATTAATAGTGATGGTAGTTACAATTTTACACCTGCACCCGGCTTTGTTGGTACAGTGGCAATACCATATACAGCTTATGATGTAAACAATACCACTACTACAAGTAAAGCCACACTTTATTTATTAGTTAATTACAAACAAATACATTCATTGCCTGATGTAAACACTGCAATTGTTGGTGTACAGGTTGATGGAAATGTTGGTTCAAACGATAAATTCCCTGATGGTGGGCCGCTGTATGGTACACCTGTACCTAAAGGATCATACCCGGCAGGAACAACACTAAACTTAAATACCGATGGTACATACAGTTTTGTAGCAAGTGTGCCGGGAGTGTATGAGTATAGCATTCCGGTATGTAGCGATGCAGGACAAAATGATTGTCCATTAGAAACATTGACCATAACCGTTAAAGATTTTTCGTTGGGTGTATCTAATACACCGGTTGTTACAACCGATGTGGCTGCAACAAAACAAGATGAGGCTGTTAACATAAATGTTTTAGCAAATGATAGGGTAGGCACATCCGGATTCACCTTAATTAAATCAAGTGTAACCATTACCGATTTAAATGGTGCTACCTCCGGCAATAGTTATTATGGTGGTACAGCTACTGTTAACGCAACTACAGGAGTAATTAATTACACGCCGGCTGCCGGTTTTGTAGGAAGAGATACTATCCGTTACACGGTTTGTGATAATCAACCTACACCTCAATGCGCTACAGCCTTTGCTATTGTAGATGTTTATCCGGATAATGTACCTAATTCTGTAACTGCATCGGATGATTTAATAAGTGTTGGAAAAGGCACAAAGGTTACCATCAATGCAGCAAACGGACTATTAGCAAATGATATAGATGTAGAAGGTAATGCCTTAACTGTGGTAGCAAAAGATACAGTAATAGCCGGAAAGGGCAGGGTACAATTATTAGCATCCGGTTCATACATATTTACAGCCGAGCCCGGTTTTGCAGGCACTATTGTTGTACCATATACTGTACTTGATAATGGTACACCGCAGGCATCTGCACAAGCTACGCTATATATACTTGTACGTGAAGTACCCGATTTAACACCAACTCTTACATTTACGCCAGGCGTAATACGCGGAACAACAAACGTAAATGTGGTGGTACGTTTAAACGAAATAAATAATGTATCAACCAATGGGTTAATAACAGTGTACCTGGCTAAACACAAAAATATAGTATTGAATTTTGCACAAGCCGCCGTAATGGTTGACGGCACACCGGTACAAAATTCAAACTGGACATTTGATGCTACCACCAATCAAGGTTATTACATTTTAACTACGCCTGCAATTATAGCGGCTAATGGAAATCTTTCATTTGGCTTAACAGGAGTATTTACACCGGGACAAGCAAACGGACGAATAAATTTAACCACTACAATTATTGCTAATAGTGGTAAGGAAGAAAATACCCTGAACAATTCAACGGCAACTTCAATCACATACACTCACAATTAATTTTACACTTATGAAACATATTTATACCGCAATAATTGGATTACTACTTATTACAAATACATCTTTATTTGCGCAAACCGCCGCAGAGCCTGGTGTTGATGATGCCTATATTGAGCCCACTGATTTACCTTTAATCAACGTTGGTCATCAGTTCAGGTTAATATATATACTAACCAATAATGGTAACGACCCCATTACAAGCGTAGGTACAGATAATTTAACTTTCACTATTCAGTTACAAAAATGTGCACCACATGTTGGTGGTGTAGTTACGCCAAACGGCATGGATGCTATTTCAGGTGTATTCTTGAATTATTTTGATGTAACCTATGATGATGCTACAAAAACGTATAGTGCTGTACAAAAACCGGGGGTTGAATTTCCGGGAATTGCAGGGCCCGATATTCCCATGGAAATTCAGATAAATGTTGTAGTAACTGCGTTAAGCACAAGCATTACAGATTTTAGTATAGGAGGAGTATTTGAGTTAATACCACCTGTAGATGCTGAAAATAATATCACTTTAAATGATATTGCCGAAGTTTTTGCTTCAACACAGTCACTGTTACCGGTTACATTACTCTCATTTGATGGCGCCGTTAATGGCTGTAATGTTAACTTAAACTGGGCAACAAGTTTAGAAACCAAGTTCTCGCATTTCGAAGTTGAGTATAGCGAAAGCGGAGTAGATTTTAGCAGCATTAAAACTGTTCAGCCATTAGCCACACCGGGTGTTAGAAATTATCAAACCAGCATTACACAAAATGTTGCTACAGCTTATTACCGCTTAAAAATGATAGATATTGATGGTAAATATAGCTATAGCAATAAAGTGTTACAGTTTAAAACAACTTGTAGTAATAACAGAATTGTGTTATTCCCTAACCCGGTTGTAAATAACAAAGCAACCATTAACGGATTACCGGCTAATTCATTAATACAAATTCATCATGCCGATGGTAAATTAATTGAAACTATCAAACCGCTTCAATCAGTACATCAAATAAATATGTCAAAATATGCCAAAGGCATGTACATTATAACAGTTATACACGAAAATAAAGTTGTTGAAAGCTTTAAAGTAGTAAAGTAACTTAAGTTTTTTACGCTGGATGGTTTGGCCATTATAAAGCAAGGTTATGCAAATAGCCTTGCTTTTTTTATTAAGCTACTTATTATTCTTTGTTATTTTTATATGGTAATCAGCAGCAGTACCTTGAGCATCGTCCCTTGCGTCGCACTCTTGTGCTGCAACAATTCTATTGGCCATTGTGCAGTACTCCGTATTTTAATCGGAGTGCCTGTAACTTTAGTCACCATTTCCGCAAAGCGGAACAAGTAGTACAAGGTGCACCCCAATTCATCGGCGGTACGTTCTGTTCGCTAATCAACATCGTATTATGGTTACATTCATTTAACTATCGGCTGCGCTTAGCAAGAATTACAATTAATGGTTTTTACAAATCACCGCTATCCCATTTCAACATTACATCTGCAATTGTGGTATGTACTTTTGTTTGCAGCAACACTGCTAATTCTTTGTCGTCAAGTTTTTTATTTTTTGTATTAAGTGCTGCATATAATTTTTTAATTCCTTCCAGTTTTGTGGCATCGTATATTTTACCTGCAGCTACATGCCAACGACATTGGTACCAACCATAATTTTCAGGATAATTAGGCCCTATATCATTGTAGTTAGTTTCTAACTCTTGTAAGGTGGTATATTTAAATGTTGCTTTATCGGTAGCGGCTACCACCATTTGCGGAAAGGCGGTTAACGCCGGCAAATATTGCGGTTCTTTTTCAGCAATATAAGTATGTAATAAAATATTGCAGAATAACTCAGTTAACCATCTACGTTGGCTACTCAGGCTATCCTGATTATAATACGCATGACCCAACTCATGAATGGCCAATAAATCAAAAAATGGTTCCATGGTTTGTACTCCACTTTTATTAGTGTAAGTATCTTTTATTAAACCGGCCACTTTCTCAGGCATTTTATCGGTTGCAGGAACCATACCTTTCCAATAGCTATTATCCTCGGCAGCTACAATCAAAGTTTTACTGTTGGTGTAATGCGGCATACCGTAAACGGGCATCTTGGTAAAGTTTCCCCAATCATCCGGAGAAAGTATAAGCAATGTTACCGCTGGTTTAAACTGTAAATGTTGGTGGTAAAAATCCATTACATTATCCAACTGTTGCGCCATTCTTTTGGCTTTAACAGCGGCACCGGTACTATAATAGGCTTTGGTGTAATAACCGTTTAGTGGTGTAAGTTTTGTATAATCTTGCGCTTGTAAGCTATAACAACTTATAAATGCAAACAGTAACAATAATAATTTTGCCATATTTTTTATTACAAAACTATACCACAAGTAAGGCTGCTACATAGTATAAAATGGACATTTGCAATTTGAAAATTTGGTGATTTGGAAATTTGGCAATGAAGGTTTATAAAATATGTAATGAGGCTTGCATAATGCTCAATAGAATTACAGAACGTATTGCCGATGAATCCTATCGTGTGTACACATTTTTGATTTGTTAATAGCCTCCGGCTTTAGCCGGAGGATTACAGTAAGCAACTAACGGCTTTAGCCGAATTGTAGCATCAGACCACCAAAATATTCATTACTATTGGGCTAAAGCCAACAGCCAATTAATCCATTATTCCCGTGGCTAAAGCCACGGGCTATTATAAATACATCACTAACATTAAAAAAAATGTGTACGCACGATAGGATGAATCGGGGTACACCTTGTACTACTTGTTCCGCTTTGCGGAAATGCTGAGTAAAGTTACATGCACTCCGATTAAAATGCGGAGTACTGCATATTGGCCAATAGAATTATTACAGCACAAGAGTGCGACGCAAGGGACGATGCTCAAGGTACTGCTGCTGATTAACAAAATAAAAAACTAACCTAATGTAAACTTTACTTAATAGCGCATGTGTTTTTGCATTCGCAATGGAGTGGAAAAAAGTTGCGCTTCGATAACAGAAGGATTTACACCGGCAAAAACCTTGAAATCTTTTATCATATGCATTTGGTCGTAGTAACCGGCTTCGTAAGCAATATTTGTCCAGCTAAGTGTGGGTTGCTGCTCGTGTAAACGATAGGCTTTTGAAAATTTTAAAATGCGGGTAAAGGTTTTAGGGTTCATTCCAATGCGTTCTTTACACTTTCGTTCAAATTGTTTAATACTAAGGCAGGCGAGTGATGCTACTTGTTTAATAGACATATCGCCGGCGGCTTTTAGCAAAACCTGCATGGCAGGATCGAAGGGTAAAAGCGCTTTAGTAGTAAATGAGTTGATGCGGTATAACAAAAAATTTTCGATGAGTATTTTAGCGTTATACATATCCGTAACATCCTGCAATTGTTCATTTAGTTGTCGCATGCTTGCACCAAATAAATCAACTGCATCAAAACCCATATTAAATAACTCATCCATTGGCACTCCTAATAAACGATGCAACGCACCAGGCAAAAAATCGACACGTACAGATTTAATTTGTTTATGCACTTTTACATTAATGCGGGAATATTGTGGCCCCGTAAGCACAGTAATTGGCTGCAATTGAAAAATTTCGCTGGAAGCCGGACCTGCCGAAACAGGATTATTACAATAAAAAATTAATGATTGAAAAGGAGAGGGTGGATAGGGTGTAACAACATTCTCCATGCCTTTTGGTAGCTGTGCATCAATGGTAAGTATATTTAAAACATACTCCTGCAGGGCAATATGTGGAGTGTATATTTTTACTTCCATTACAAATAAGGTTTGCTATAAAGTTAATAAAAGATAATAGAAGAAGCCATAAATAAAGATTATTAAAATAATTAATATGTTGATAAACAATATCTTACGATTGGATAAAAATATTTTTATGCACTAAATCTTTTACTCATTGTATATCGTATATATTTAGGTATTAGAATTTATCGCTATTCAATTGACTACAGTACTTAAATATTCGGAGCCTGAACTGGCTCAATTATTAAAACTGAAAGACCAGTCAGCTTTCGCATATCTCTATGATAACTATTCAGGTGCCCTAAATGGTGTAATTCAACAATTGGTACCGGATCAAGGAATTGCTTCCGATATACTACAAGATGTTTTTGTGAAGATTTGGCGTCAAATTGAAAAATATGATGCAACTAAGGGAAGACTTTTTACCTGGATGTATAATATTGCCCGAAACACAGCTATTGATGTGTTAAAAAGCAAGGGCTGGCAAAATGAACAACGAACAGAACAGTTAGATGATATAAATTTGAACAGAGAAGATATGACAGATAGAATACCTGACTCGTCTGGTATTACAAGTTTAATACATCATTTAAAAAATGAGTTTAAAGAAATTATTGAACTGTCATATTCGCAAGGGTACACACAAGAGGAAATATCGACATTATTAAATATTCCGTTAGGAACCGTTAAAACAAGAATGCGGGCTGCATTACTACAATTAAGGAAAAATTTTAGTATAGAAAAGTGAATATAAACGAGTACATACAAAGTGGCATCATAGAAACTATTGTGATGGGACTTGCGGACGACAAAGACGTTGCAGAGTTGCAACAACTGCGTTTACAACATCCGGAAGTAGAGGAGTATGCCTACCAATGTGAGTTATGGCTGGAGCAAACGGCCATGCAACAAGCTACTGCCGCACCGACAGCAGTAAAGAATAATTTTTTACAGGCTATCAGTAATCTTGCTGATGATGAACAAGGTGTACAAAAAAATATTCCCGCTATTGAACCTGTAACAACAACCAAACCAAAAACCGTAAGCATTTTTAAATACCTTTCTGCGGCGGCTATTATTTTATTAATTGCCAGTGCAGCAGTAAATGTTTATTTATACCAAAAATATACAAAGGTTAATGAGGCTTATGCCGATTTAAATAACCTGAACACACAACTAGCACAACAAAATAAACAACAGCAAACACAACTAACTGCTTATACTAAGTCTGCTGAAATTTTTTCATCGCCGGATTACATTAAAGTCCCAATGGCCGGTAAAGAAAATTATACGGCAACTGTTTTTTGGAATAAAAAAACTGCCGCAGTTTATTTAGTGGCCAATCAATTACCTGCCGCTCCTGCCGGAAAACAATACCAGCTTTGGGCATTGGTAGATGGTAAACCCGTTGATGCGGGTGTACTACAAGATTGTGATAATATATGTACTGCTAAAAACATAAGTGAAGCCCAGGCATTTGCTATAACACTGGAAAATGCCGGTGGTAGCCCAACACCAAACCTTGAACAATTATATGTATTGGGTAAAATAACAGGATAATAACTGCCCGTTATTATAGATAAAAAAGCCGCCAATTAACAGGGCGGCTTTTTTATTTTATAATTTTTTTAAGAATTAAATCCAAACCCTTTATACGGCTCGTATATAATTATACAACGCCTCCTTCAAATATTGCTTCAAAAAATTCATTTACGCTAAAACATTTTTTATGGAAACTAGACTCGAAAAACCTGCTATGCCAATAGCTATTCAGGCAGAAGATGCAGCAAAAGTAAATCGTAGAAAGTTCCTGTCTTATGCCGGTATGGCCGCAGCTACTGCAGCTGCATTGTACGCATGTAAAAAGGATGATAACAACATGTCAACGCCACCTGCGGGTAGCATTGATTTGGGTAAAGGAGACGTGGGCATACTTAACTATGCTTATGCGCTTGAGCAATTAGAAGCTGCATTTTACACGGCAGTAATTGCATCACCTTATGCCGGTATATCTACTGCCGAACTGGCTTTGCTTACCGACATTCGTGATCACGAAATTGCTCATCGTGAATTTTTCAAAACTGCATTAAAAACAAATGCAATTCCCGGTTTAGAAGTAAACTTTTCGGCAATCAATTTTTCCAGCAGGGCAACTGTATTAGCTACAGCTAAAACTTTTGAAGACCTAGGTGTAGCTGCTTACAATGGTGCCGGTAAATTAATTGTTGATGGTGGTAATTTATTACTGGCAGGTAAAATTGTTTCGGTAGAAGCACGCCACGCTGCATTAATCAGAGACCTGATTAGTAATGGCACTTTTGCCGATAGCACCGTTATAGATGCTGATGGATTAGATGATGCTAAATCTCCGGATGAAGTATTAACAGCGGCAAAACCATTTTTAAAATCAGTTTTGTGGGGCGGTAATCTTCCTAAACAATAAACCCATTCATTCAACTAAAAATTTACAGTTATGAACATGCAACATATATTCAATGAAATTGAAAAAGTAGATCCGGAAATTTATGACCGGGTGGATACTCGCCGCAGCATTATGCAACGTTTTACAAGTGCCGGCGGAAAAATTGCACTGGCAGCATTACCATTAGCATTGGGTGGCTTGTTTAAAAAATCCTATGGTCAAACAGGTGGTAGCGGTATTGTAAAAGTTTTAAATTATGCTTTAACGTTAGAGTACCTGGAGTCTGAGTTTTATATTAAAGGTATCGACTCAGGCATTGTACCGGCAGGTACACCCGCAGAAGGTGCTATTAAAACCATCCGCGATCACGAAATTGCACACGTAGCTTTTTTAAAGAAAGTTATCATGTCAATGGGGGCTACAGCCGTAGCCAAACCTACATTTGATTTTACTGCCGGTGGTGCGTTTAGTAATGTATTTACCAATTACGATACCTTCTTAGCAGTAGCACAAACTTTTGAAGATACAGGTGTAAGGGCTTACAAAGGCAAAGCCGGTGAATTAATCAGCAATAACGATGTATTAACCGCAGCCTTACAAATTCATGCAGTAGAAGCCCGCCATGCTGCACATATACGTTACATGCGTAAAGCAAGAGGTGCCAATGTTAAACCCTGGATTACCGGTAAAGACTCAGGCATAGGTGCTGCAGTACAAGCCAGTTACGATGGTGAGGAACTAACAACACAAGCAACTATTAATATTGCCCAATTTGTTAGTGCATCTGCTGCCAGCGAAAGCTTTGATGAACCACTAACCGAAGCACAGGTATTAGCCATCGTAGACCCTTTTATAAGCTAAACCATTTTAATAAAAATCAATCACTATTAAAAAATAGAAAATATGAAAAAGAAAATCATCGTGTTAAGTTTAATGGCTTTTGGCTTTTTAACTATCACACCCGCTATAGCCAACAATGAACCAGGTACAACAACAGTTATCAGCCTGGCCGATTGGAAAAAATCAAAAACAGGAACATGGGCCGGTAAAAAAGATGGCAAAACTTATTGGTACAAGTTAGATAAGGAGGCAAAACTTTGGTGGAGTGCCGATGGTAAAAAATGGGCCGCAGTAGAAAATGGTATGTGGGCCGATAAAGACAACAAATGGCTTAAAATTAATAACGGCAAACTTGTTTGGACAACAGACGGTAACAATTGGGCGGAAGTTCCCGAATGGAAATGGGAAGGATCCGACGGAAAGTGGTACAAGTTTGACGATAAATGGACGCTGTGGGTAAACGGATAAACTTGTTCCATTAGTAGTAGGATAGCGATTTTCTAATACGTACACTATCCATAAGGCTGCCTTAATCATAGGGCGGCCTTATTTTTTATTTAGTCAGCAGCATTACTACTATCATCGCTTGTTGTGTCACTCACTTGTGCTGCAACAATTCTATTGGCCACTTTGCAGTACCCCGTATTTTAATCGGGGTAGTTCGGTAATTCTATTGGGCATTGTGCAAGCAACTATGTTTTTTGTGTAAACCCAATTGGCACATTTTCAAATTACCAAATTTCCAAATTGTTTCACCTAATCAGCACATAAGCACATTAGCTTATTGGCAAATTGTTTTCTTTGTTATATTTGGTTAGGCAACTACAAATTAACCGCCTGAATTTTGGTACAGCACTATGCTAAAGCACCTAACCATATTTTGTGTATTGTTTTTTTTATGTGCCCTGATTACAAAGGCACAACCAACCGTTGTACAGCTTAATAATCCAGCTAATAAAAATAACTATGTAGCACTGCAGCAATACCTGTGGCAATACAAGGCTGGCGACAATCTGCAATGGGCTAACCCAACTGTAAATGACAGTAACTGGAGGAGTACTACAACTCATTTCAACCCTAAAAATGTACCACCCGAATGGCAAGGATATGGTTGGTTTCGCATTTGGATAAAAAAGGACAGCTTATCAACCTTTAATACCTGGGGGCTTCGTATTAATCATGATGGTGCATCCCAAATATTTTGGGATGGAAAACCTATTGGCAGTGTGGGATTTTTTTCTACCAACGCTGCTAATATAAAAGTGGCCAGGGCACCTTATACTATTTTCCCTTTAAGCATTAGCGATACAGTACCGCATTTATTAGCAATCAGGTATAGTAATTTTAAAACACCTTTTGATGATTTTGCCGGCTTTCAGGTTTGGTTAGGAAATACTTACACCTTAAACCAACAAGCTTTTGAGTCGCACAGAAATTATGGTTACTATTTATTATCTCCGGCTGTACAAATGATGCTGGTATTATTACACCTGTTGTTATTTCTCTTTTACCCCAAACAAAAAATACATTTATACTATAGCATCTATGTATTAGTTGTTTTACTGGCAGCACTGGCAAGGTATTATACAGTGGTTTCTACCGATCCAAATTGGCAATACTTATGTTATTGGGTATTCATTTATGCTTTAGTGCTCATACCAATTACCAGTGCCTTATTATTTTACTACGTCAGTTATAATTATATACCTAAAGTCCGATTCATTATTATCGGCATACTTACGCTTGCACTCATTGCATATGTTATTACACAAAGCAATCCCAGCCTCTTAAATGGCAGCAGCACTTACATTCTTTTCATAAATTCACTTACATTATTGGTGCTTATTGATGGGCTCATTGTTATTTCAAAGGCAATTAAAAGAGGCGATAAATTACTTTGGTTAATTGCTGTGGCCATGTTTATTAACTTAACAGCCAGTGTTGTTGTTGGTAGTAACATGTATAATTGGTTTACTTTGCAACAAGTTATGATGACAATGAGTATTGTCAGTTTAGTATTACCGGTTATGTTTTCCGTTTATCTGGCTATTAACATTGCCCGTACTAATCGTAGCCTGGAGTTACAATTAACGGAGAATAAAAAACTGGCTGCCCATAACCTGCAACAGGAACAGGAAAAAACAAAATTGATAGCCGGTCAGGCCGAAGAACTGGAACGTACTGTAATGGAACGCACCGCCCAAGTAAGACGGCAAGCAGAAAAACTCCGGGAAATGGACGAAGCTAAATCCCGCTTTTTTGTAAACCTTACACACGAGTTTAAAACACCGCTTACTTTAATCATTAATCCGGCTAAAGAACTATTGCAGCAAAGCAACGAAGCCGCATCCAGGCAATACGCTCAATTTATTTTACAAAACAGCGAAAGGTTATTGCAACTTATTAACCAATTGCTCGATTTAAGCAAATTAGAAAGTGGTCAGCTAACCGTAGATAATCAACCACTGGAAATAGTGCAATGGTTACGTACTTTTTCACAGCAGTTTAGTTCAATGGCCGATAAAAACAATATCACTATTCAGTTTCAAAGCACACAGCCACAACTTTGGTTAATGGCCGATGTAGACAAGCTTGAAAAAATGGTACAGAATCTTATATCCAATGCCATTAAATTCTCCGTTCACAATGGAACAATTAAAGTTGTATTAAACAAAGCAGACAATAATACTTTTTCCATTGCTGTACAAGATAATGGCATTGGCATTGCCCCTAATAAACTACCCTATATTTTTGATCGCTTTTACCAGGCCGATGCTACAGATACCCGTTCCGGTGAAGGTGTAGGTATAGGTTTGGCGTTAACAAAAGAACTGGCAGAATTATTAGGCGGGCAAATAACCGTAACAAGTAATTTAAACGAGGGTAGTAGCTTTACACTTCAACTGCCATTAATTGCTGCTACCGAAAATTCAATTTTGCCAATTATTACAACGGCCAAAGCCAATATCCAAAATCAGGTAATCCAAAATGCTGATGACGAGCTGCCATTAATTCTTTTAGCAGAAGACAATGCCGACCTGCGAGATTTTATTACTTTGTCTTTTGCCAACCAGTACAATATAATAACAGCCAAAAATGGCGAAGAAGGCATAACCCTGGCATTTGAAAAAATCCCTTTATTAGTTATTACCGATTTAATGATGCCACAAAAAAATGGCTATCAATTATGTGAAGCTTTAAAAACCGATGCTCGTACCAGCCATATTCCCATTATTATGCTTACGGCAAAAACCGATGCCGACAGCCGCATACAAGGAATAGAAACCGGCGCCGATGCTTACCTGCCCAAACCTTTTGATAAAAGAGAATTATTGGCAGTTACCCAAAACCTCATCCGTATCCGTCAGCAATTAAGAGAAAAATATGGTAAGGATAATGTCTGGCTTACCAATGCCGAACAGTTGCCATCAATCGAGCAAACTTTTCTAAATAATGTCCGCCAGGCTATTGAAACTCATTTAGACGATACCGGTTATGGGGCAGATCAGTTGGGGCAAGACATTGCCCTGAGCCGCACCCAACTTCACCGTAAATTAAAGCAGCTCATCAACCAAAGCCCCGGCGAACTTATCCGCAGCATTCGCATGCAGCGGGCACATGAGCTATTGCAACAAAATATTGCCACCGTAGCCGAGGTTTGTTATATGGTCGGTTATGGTAATCCCGCCAACTTTTCCACCAGTTTTTCCAAACATTTTGGCTATCCGCCAAGCGAAGTAGCTAAAACAAAATAGACGTTTAATTACTTTTTTCCATTTTACTTTTAGCTTCCAATTACAGTTAAATTTTTGCGGATAAAAACATATTTAACTCATTTTCAAACAAATACAGTACAAAATCAAATGTATTTGCAACAATATCAAACGTAGTTTTTTACCTGGCATTGTAGTTTTGGTTTATCAAAAATCAAACACATGAAAACAGTATTAAGCCTTTTTGTTATCGTCCTTTTTTTTAGCTGTTCCAACAAAGAAAGCAACACTTCGCTTCTGGGTAAGTGGACCTACAACCACAGCCACGACGATAAAACCTACCACGATTTTATTGCCTATTTTAAAACAGATGGCACTTACGATGGTATTGAAGATGGAAAAGTAACCATTGCCGGCGGTCGTTATACGCAAAGTAACGATACCATGTACATGAACGACGCTTCCTGTAATCCGCACCCCAAAGGTTCGTATAAAATCATCATGTGGGCCAAAGATTCTATGCGCCTCGACCCCATCATTGATAGCTGCGACAACCGCCGCGAAGGCACAAAACGCTTTCTTTTTAAACGTATGAAAAAGTAGGGGCTATCAACAGTAGTAACTCCGGTCAGCTTTTGTTCCCGCTGTCCGCTGCTACTCCGGCACAGCAGCTTAGCTTCCCCCTTCTCCCCGTTGGGGAGGTCGGGTGGGGCCCTCACCGGGGTATTCGCTTCCATCGGGCAGCCCTTCAACTAAATAATAAAAATCAACAACCATTAACCATTAAACTTTCTTTTATGAAAACATCTTTGGTTCTTTTATTTATTATAATCTGCCTTGCAGCATGCAAACAAAAACAAACGGTTGATGCTACCATTGTTGGCCGCTGGAACACCAGTTTTAAAAACGGATCAAAAGTATTAGCCGTTTTTCGTGCCGATGGTACCCACGATTATTTTATTGATGGTAAACTTTTCTCCAACGGTAAATACAGTTTTACCAATGGCACATTAAGGGAAGCCGATCCTATTTGCAATGGCGATTACTATGCCACCTACAGCGTAAACTTTCCAACCGCCAACGAAATGAAGTTTAAAGTAATACAGGATACATGCCAACCACGTATTCATGATTTAGATGGTATAAAAATGATAAAGGAGTAGTAGTCGTTTATCAATTGGCTTGGTGAAACTAATGGCTACAATTGTAGAGACTATGTCACCCTGAGCTTGACGAAGGGCTACGAAATTTAATATATTAATTTTCACCGGGCTTCGTCAAGCTCAGCCTGACAAATCTTTTTATTAGTTTTTAAAGATTAAACTTCCTTTTAACCCCAGGAGAACAACGGTTTTGTTAATTAATACAAACAAACGTACACTGACAAAAATGAAATGGCTTCACACCATATCAATCATCGTAATCCTAATAACAACAACGCTTGTTTATTGTACTTCTGCCAATAGCAAATCACCCGATACAGCCGAAGCATTGGGTGAAAAGTTATTTTTTGATACCATTCTATCGGCCAATAAAACCATTAGCTGTGGCACTTGCCACAAACCCGAATTTGCTTTTGCCGATAGTATTGCATTAAGCCCGGGCATTTTTGGCAGGCTGGGTGTACGTAACACACCCAGCGCCATGAATGTTTCCGATCAACCACATTTTTTTTGGGACGGCCGTGCACTTACATTGGAAGAACAGGCACTATTTCCCATTGCCAATCCGGATGAAATGGATTTACCCATTGACTCCGCCGTACAACGTTTAAAAAATGATGCCGTTTACAACCAGCTTTTTCAAAACATTTTTAAAGAGGGGCCTTCTGCAAAAACCTTAGCCATTGCCTTATCCAAATTTCAACGCAGTTTAGAAACACCCAACGCACCTTTTGATGACTGGCGCATAAATGATAATGAAAAAGCTGTGAACGCATCTATAAAAAGAGGGTTTGCTTTATTTAACGATAAAGCCAAATGTGTACAATGCCATTTTGGAACCAATTTTAATAATACCGAGTTTCGTAATATTGGTTTGTTTGATGGCAAAGATTTTAATGATAGTGGTCGTTCGGTAATTTCTAAAAAACCGGAAGATGTAGGCAAATTTAAAATTGGCCCCTTGCGTAATATTGCACTCACGGCGCCTTATATGCACAATGGTATGTTTAAAACACTACGTGAGGTAATTGACTATTACGATGATCCTGATAAATTTGTGCCACATTCCATTAACCGTGACAGTTTATTAGCGCAACCATTACACCTTACCGAACAAGATAAAGTTGATTTAGAAAATTTTCTGCGCTCATTAACAGGGAAAAGAATGATTAAATAATATACAGGTTTTTACAAATAAGTACTAGTGATGAATGGGGAGGATTTGTATCATTAATATTTATTAAATTAGCATACATAAATTCCCTATTTGAAAAGTATTATTGCCATAGTTGTTTTTATATTTTTACCCTGCCTATTAATTGGGCAAAACAAACAATTTGTTATTAATAATGTACAGTTTGTTGTTAAGCCAATTAAGAAAAAGAACGAATGGAATACATACGATAAAGTGAATAAACTTTACAGGATAGAGAATAAAAAACTAAACTACCTGCTTAGCTATTACGAGTATAAAGACGAAGGCGGAGATTGTAATAATTTATTCTGGAATAAAGAAACACTAGAAGTTAAAAATGATAGCCTGATTTTTTTAACCCACTACTTGCAAAAAACCGGCATTGATCCCATACCAGAATGGCGAAAACAAATTTATATTGTGAACAAAGAGGGTAGGTTAACCCTGGTTTTTGATAAACAGAAATACTACAATCAACAGGAATGGGTGCAGTAAAAGCCCTAAAGCATCTTTCCTTTTAGACTTTAACAAACACATAAATGACCTTCGGAAATTGTTCAATCAGGGAACTGCAGTTGAACGGAGCGTCGCAAGGGACGATTAATCAGGGAACAAAAGTTGGTAAACAAAATATTGATATTCAAATAATTATATAATTTTGATATTATTTAATTATTTTAAAAATATTGTCCCCAAATGTGAATTACGCTTGTGCATTAATAAGGTTGTGCATTAACCTTGATTTTCAGTTAGTTTACCTTAAATTCGCCGCCTGACAAAAAGTGAATTAACGTGAGATTAAAGAGCTTAGAAATTAAAGGCTTCAAAAGTTTTGCCGACAAAACCATTGTAAACTTTGACGATAACATTACGGGCATTGTTGGCCCTAATGGTTGCGGTAAAAGTAATATTGTGGACAGTATTCGTTGGGTAATTGGTGAACAAAAAATTAGCCAGCTACGTAGCGAAAACCTGGACAGTTTGGTTTTTAACGGATCAAAAACCCGATCGGCAAGTGGCCTTGCCGAGGTTAGCCTGACTTTTGAAAACACCAAAAACCTGTTGCCTACAGAGTTTAGCACCGTAACCATTACCCGTAAGTTTTATAAAAGTGGTGAGAGTGAGTATCGTTTAAACGATGTACAATGTCGTTTAAAAGATATTCAAAACCTGTTTATGGATACCGGTGTAAGTACCGACTCCTACGCTATTATTGAGCTGGGCATGGTGGACGATTTGATTAAGGATAAAGACAACAGTCGTCGTCGTATGCTGGAACAAGCTGCGGGTATTTCTATTTACAAAACCCGTAAAAAAGAAGCCAAACAAAAACTGGATGCTACCGAGCAGGATTTAAACAGGATTGAAGATTTGTTGTTTGAAATTAACAACCAGTTAAAATCATTAGAAAATCAGGCGAAGAAAGCAGAAAAATACCACGAGATTAAAAAAGATTATCGTGAAATAAGTATTGAGTTGGCCAAGGCCGCTTTGGAAGGTTTTAACCTTACATACAAAGACCTGAACGAACAACAGGATATTGAAACCGATAAACGCATACGCTTAGAAGCCGAGATTGCCAATGAGGAAGCTGATTTAGAAAAAGAAAAAGTAGGCTTTGTTGATAAAGAACGTGCCTTACAAAGCATGCAATATGCTTTTAACGAATTGGTACAGCAGGTGCGTACCAAGGAAAACGAAAAAAACTTAGCGGCTCAAAAATTAGAATATTTAACCGAGCGCCAAACCAGTCTGCATGACTTTTTAGAAAAAGCCGGCGGACAATTAAAAGGTTTGGAAGAAGGTATAGCGTTTACAGGCAAACAAGTTACCGAAGAAGAAAAGAATCTGGAAAATATTAGCGGACAGTTAACTGGTTTTCGTGACCAAGTAGATGCTAACCGCAAAGTATTGGACGAAAAAAGGGTAGCGGTGGATGAATTGCGTGGCGAATACCAACAAGTACAACGCAGCCAGTTTGATGCAGAAAAGAAAGTAGCGGTTGCCGATACATCTTTACAAAACCTGCAACGTACCATTACACAAATTGAAGACGAAAGAGCACAACGTGAAGAACAACGTATTGTACTTGACGAAGAAAGAATAACAAAGGAAAAAGAACTGGAAGCCCGCAAAGTAGATTTAGAACAACTACAGGCTCATCAGGAACATACCAAAGAGCAAATTTTACAAACGCAATCTATACTGGAAGGTTTGCGTAACGAGCTGGCCGATGAAAGCCGTAAACTGGATGCCCGTAAAAACGAACATGACTTATTAAAAAGCATGATCGACTCCATGGAAGGTTATCCGGATAGTGTGAAATTCTTACACAAAAATCCAAACTGGAATCATACAGCACCTATTCTTTCGGATATTTTATATGTAAAAGAAGAGTACCGTACTGCATTGGAAAATGTATTGGAGCCTTACCTTAACTATTATGTGGTTAACGATTTAAAAGAAGGTTTACAAGCTGTACGTTTACTGGATGAAAATAAAAAAGGTAAAGCCAATTTCTTTTTACTGGATCAGATAAATGCCAATGCCACACAAAATGCGGCACACACATTAGCAGGTAGCACGGCTGCTTTAAGTGTGGTAGAAGTAGAAGAAAAGTATGCTAAACTGGCTGCGCATTTATTACAAAATGTATTTATTGCCGATAGTGATGCTGCCTTAGAAAACAGCAATGGTTTTGTAGTTATTGAAAAAGGCGGTAAGTACGTAAAAGGTAAATATTCCTTAACCGGCGGTAGCGTTGGTTTAATTGAAGGTAAAAAAATTGGTCGTGTAAAAAACCTGGAAAAACTACAGGAAGGTATAGCAAAACAAGACGAAATTGTTGCCAACCTAAAAGCAAATATTCAGGCACGCCACAACGAAGTAGTAGCTTTTAACGAAGACTTGCGTGAAGCCGCTTTACGTGAAACAGAAAGAACCATTCAGCAATTAACCAATCAGGTTTTTTCGCTGCAAAACAAACTGGAAAACTTGCAAAGTTTGCAAAATACCAGCTTAAACCGTTTAGAGGAATATACCCAACAACAGCAAGCTACACAAAGCGCTGTTTCCGGTGTACGTGAAGAGTTGGCCGAGTTAAATGAGCAATTACAATTATTCCAATCTCGTTTACAGGAAGCAGCCGATGATTTTAAAGCAGCGGAACAAGGTTATAACGAAGCCAATCAACGTTATAATGAATTTAACCTGACAGTTACCCGCCAGCAAAGTAAAATAACCGCATTAAAACAAGAGTTGGAGTTTAAATCCAACCAGTTAAACGATTTAAAAAATCAGGTTGATACCAATACGGCACAGTTATCTGAAACTTCTGAGAACATACAAGTGTCCTCACAGTTGTTAAACGAAACGCAGGAAGCCTTGGTAGAAATGATGCGCAAAAAAACCGAAGACGAACAAGTATTAAACGAAGCTGATCAGGCATACTATGTAGTGCGTAATCAGTTAAACGAAAAAGAAAGTTTGCTGCGTCAAAAAACAAAAGAGAAAGAGCAGATTGAACATTTATTAGCTGCTATAAAAGATAAACTGAACGAATTAAAATTACAACTGGCAGGTACCAAAGAACGTTTAGATGTTGAGTTTAAAATTAAACTGGAAGACATATTAGACCAACAACGTACCGGCGAAGTAACAGTTGAAGAATTACAGGAAAAAGCCGACCGCATGAAAAAGCGATTGGAAAACCTGGGTGAGGTAAACCCTACAGCGATTGAAGCGTTTACCGAAATGAAAAAACGTTACGAGTTTATTGTTGAACAAAAAACAGATTTGGTTAACGCTAAAGACAGTTTACAAAAAACCATTGAAGAGGTTGAAGCAACTGCTAACCAAAAATTCCTGGAGACGTTTAACCTTGTAAAGGAAAATTTCATCAAAGTATTTAAAACATTATTTACCGAAGATGACCATTGCGATTTGTTATTGGAAAAACCCGATAACCTGGCCGAAACCGGTATTGAAGTAATTGCACGTCCTAAAGGTAAACGCCCTACATCGTTAACGCAGCTTAGTGGTGGTGAACGTACTTTAACAGCAACTGCTTTACTATTTGCTATTTACTTAATCAAGCCTGCACCGTTCTGTATTCTTGATGAGGTGGACGCTCCTTTGGATGATGCCAACGTAAGCAAATTCACCAACATGATTCGCCAGTTTAGCGACAACTCACAGTTTATTATTGTAACCCACAATAAAACAACTATGAGTACGGTAGATGTTATATATGGTGTAACCATGCAAGAACCTGGCGTAAGTAAACTGGTAAGTGTTGACTTTAGAAGTTTACAGGAAAGCAAAAATTAACAGCATACAAGTTGTATAATATATAGAGACGTCTTTATGGCGTCTCTTTTTTTAGGTCTGGTTTTTATTTTTTTGTTATCAGCTGTAGTAATACTAATCATCGTCCCTTGCGTCGCACACTTCATCGTTCCGTTCGCTAATCAACAGATGCAAGTCCGAAAGTCGGTAAGTCCGAGAGTCCGTAAGAAAATAAATTCTTATAAATAATAAGACATGTGACAGGCTGAGGCACAAATAAAAAAGAGATTATGTTCTTTAAAATAACAAGAAGTTTGTCAGGTTGAGGCACAAATAAAAAAGAGATTATGTTCTTTAAAATAACAAGAAGTTTGTCAGGTTGAGCCTGACGAAACCCGGTGAGACTTTTATTGTGTTACATAACCCTTCGTCAAGTTCAGGGTGACATTCATTTTCAATAAATTAAAAACTTGTTATTAACAGCATGACGAAACCTTCTTCTCAGCCGAGTCTCACGCAGTGGACTCGGCGTACAATAATGCAACAACATACATCGCTATGTTTCTCATTCAAAAAAACAAAGTCCGAAGGACTGACATTATATCGCCTAATTTCATTTATATCAAATTTTTACACCTTGGGCAAATGAAAATTAGTAAGTTTGATACCTGCCAACCGATTTTAAATTTTATTTAAACATTAATAATATGAAGCTTCTTTTCAGTTTTGTTTTTACCGTTCTTATTAGTTCCTGCCTTTTTGCGCAGGAGCAACCACCTGCCGAAAAAAGACATATGTATTTATTTAACGGTAAAAATTTAACCGGCTGGACAGTACATGGTACTGAAAAATGGTATGTAGAAAAAGGTGCTTTGGTTTGCGAAAGCGGCCCCGATAAACAATATGGTTATCTGTCAACCGATCATAAGTATAAAAACTTTGAACTTACCTTACGTTTTAAGCAAGAGGCAAATGGCAATAGTGGTGTATTTTTTCGATCGTCCATTGATAGTTTAAAAATACAAGGCTGGCAGGTAGAAGTGGCGCCGCTGGATCAGCATACCGGTGGCATTTACGAATCGTATGGCAGAGGTTGGTTGATTAAACCAAAACCTGAAGATGAAAAGAAACTGAAAGTGGGCAAATGGAACGATTTAAAAATAAGAGTAGAAAACAGTGTGGTTATAACCTGGTTGAATGGTCATAAAATGGTAGAAATGGCTGATGCTAAAATTGGCCTGGCTAATGGTTTTATTGCCTTACAAATACACGATGGCGGCGGTATTAAAGTAAAATGGAAGGATATAATTATTAAAGAGCTATAGTAGCAAATTTGCAGTTGATTATATGATATACTGCTGAAAGGCTGGCGGATGGAAGCGGTAGCTGGCCGTTGAAGGGCAGGCAAAGCGGGTGGCCCGGCCACTACAAGCGTACAGCCGCATATGCAGTTGAGGGTAGTACTACAGCCGACAGCCCCTAATAATGACAAAAAGGTACTTTAATGGTTCATTTTTGCAGTAAAGCATGACAGTGAATGTGTTGAATAAGTTAGCTGAGACGGTGAATATGACATTTTTTCAGTCTGACTGGTTCGGCATAATGATTGACAAAGAAAATTGCCTGCAGATAAGAGGCAAAACATTAAAGGAGAATATTTTATTATGGGAAAGATTATTGGAATAGACTTAGGTACCACAAATAGTTGCGTTGCCGTTATGGAAGGTAACGAGCCCGTGGTAATTGCTAATGACGAGGGCCGCAGAACAACCCCGTCAGTTGTAGCTTTTTTAAAAAATGGCGAACGTAAAGTAGGCGATCCTGCTAAACGTCAGGCTATTACTAACCCGCAAAACACCATTAACTCGGTTAAGCGTTTTATGGGTCGTAAGTTTGATGAGGTTACCGAAGAAATCAGCCATTGGAGCTATCAGGTAGCTAAAGGTGATAATAATACCGTTAGAATTGACATAGATGGCAGGTTGTACACACCGCAGGAAATATCTGCTATGGTGTTACAAAAAATGAAAAAAACTGCCGAAGATTATTTAGGCCAGGAAGTAACCGAAGCGGTTATTACTGTACCTGCGTATTTTAACGATGCGCAACGTCAGGCTACTAAAGAAGCCGGAGAAATTGCCGGTTTAACCGTACGCCGTGTAGTAAACGAGCCTACTGCTGCTGCCTTGGCTTATGGCCTTGACAAAGGTAAACACGACCAAAAAATTGCCGTGTTTGACTTAGGTGGTGGTACTTTCGATATATCTGTATTAGAATTAGGCGATGGCGTTTTTGAAGTAAAAAGCACCAATGGTGATACACACTTAGGTGGTGACGACTTTGATAAAGTTATTATGGACTGGTTAGCCGATGAGTTTAAAAACGAAGAAGCTATTGACCTGCGTAAAGACCCGATGGCTTTACAACGCCTGAAAGAAGCTGCTGAAAAAGCTAAGGTTGAATTATCATCTTCATCAGAAACTGAAATTAACCTGCCTTACATTACCGCAGTTGACGGTGTGCCTAAACACTTGGTTAAAAAATTAACCCGTGCTAAGTTTGAGCAATTGGCCGATAACTTATTTGCCCGTTGTTTAAAACCATGCGAAGCAGCTTTAAAAGACGCCGGCATGAACACATCGGAAATTGATGAAGTAATTTTAGTAGGTGGTAGTACACGTATACCTAAAGTACAGGAAATTGTAGAAAAATTCTTTGGCAAAAAACCTAACCGTGGTGTTAACCCCGATGAAGTGGTTGCTTTAGGTGCTGCAATTCAAGGTGCTGTTTTAACCGGTGAAGTAAAAGATGTATTGTTGTTAGACGTTACACCTTTATCATTAGGTATTGAAACAATGGGTGGTGTTATGACACGTTTAATTGATAGTAACACAACTATTCCTACCAAAAAATCGGAAGTATTTTCTACCGCCAGCGATAACCAACCGGGTGTACAAATTCATGTATTACAAGGCGAGCGCCCAATGTCTAAAGACAATAAGAGCTTAGGTATCTTTAACCTGGATGGCATTCCGCCGGCACCACGTGGTGTACCGCAAGTAGAAGTAACTTTTGATATAGATGCCAATGGTATTTTACATGTTACCGCTAAAGACAAAGGAACCGGTAAAGAACAAAAAATTCATATTGAAGCGGGCAGTGGTTTAAGCAAAGACGAAGTAGAAAAAATGAAAGCTGACGCCCGTGCCAATGAAGCAAATGATAAAGCAGAAAAAGAAAAAATAGAGAAATTTAACGCTGCTGACAGCTTGATTTTCCAAACCGAAAAACAAGTAAAAGAATACGGCGATAAAATTCCGGCTGATAAAAAAGCCACTATTGAAGAAGCTGCTGAAAAATTAAAAGAAGCGCACAAAGCTCAGGACATTGCTGGTATTGATGCCCATATGGCAACATTAAATGCAGCCTGGACAGCCGCCAGCGAAGATATTTACAAAACACAAGGAGCCGAAGGTGGTGCACAACAACCTGGTGCAGATGCCGGACAACAGCAACCAGCTGATGGCGGTGATAATGTAACCGATGTTCCTTACGAAGAAGTAAAATAAACTTAGCAGTTAAACTGTAACAAAAGCCCTACGCAAGTGGGGCTTTTTTATTATGTTATCGGCAGCAGTACTACTATCATCGTCTGTTGTGTCACTCACTTGTACGTTCTGTAATACTATTGAGCATTGTGCCCGCGGTCTAAATGGCAATCTTAGATCTCAGATCTGAGATCTAAGATTTTTTATTACCAAATTTCCAAATCACCAAATTTCCAAATTATATTCAACCAACTCTTTCTTTCCGTAACTTGCCTTCTATCATTTCTAAACTACATTATTTCATGAGAAAATTCCTTTGTCTTTTCTTGTTGTTCTCGGGGGTAACCTCCTTTGCCCAGGTACAATCACCCGAACAATTTTTAGGTTATAAAATAGGCACACGTTACACGCCGCACTGGCAAGTGGTAAACTATTTCAAGCATGTGGCCCAAGCCGCATCGGCCAATGTAAAAATGCAGCAATATGGCGAAACCAATGAGCACCGCCCATTATATTTAGCCTTTGTTTCTTCGGCCGAAAATATTACCAACCTGGAAAGTATTCGTTTAAACAATTTACGTTTGGCCAATATTGCTAAAGACAGGATGGCGCCACAGGAAAATGCACCGGCCATTGTATGGTTAAGCTACAATGTTCATGGTAATGAAACATCTTCCTCAGAAGCAGCTATGTTAACTGTTTTTTCATTGGTAGATCCATCAAACACACAAACAAAAGAATGGCTAAAAAACACTGTTATCATCATGGATCCATGTGTTAACCCTGATGGCCGTGACCGTTATGTAAACTGGTTTAACAGCGTGGTAGGTACACAGTACAATCCTCGTTTAGATGCCCGTGAGCACCGTGAGCCATGGCCCGGTGGTCGCAGCAACCACTATAATTTTGACCTTAACCGTGACTGGGCCTGGCAAACGCAGGTAGAAAGTCAGCAACGCATTGTACAATACAACCAATGGATGCCACAAATACATGTGGACTATCACGAGCAAGGTATTAACCAGCCTTATTATTTTGCACCGGCTGCACAACCTTACCACGAAGCTATTACCAAATGGCAACGTGATTTTCAAATGACCATTGGTAAAAACCATGCAAAGTATTTTGATAAAAACGGTTGGTTATATTTTACCCGCGAAATATTCGACTTATTTTACCCTTCTTACGGCGATACTTATCCATTGTACAACGGTGCCATTGGTATGACGTATGAGCAAGGAGGCGGCCCTTCCGGGGGTTTGGGTGCCGATACTGATGAAGGTGATACACTTACCTTATATGACAGAGCCATACATCACCACACAACCGGTTTAAGCACTATTGAAATTGCTTCCTTAAATGCAGGTAATTTAATTAAGGAATATCGTTCGTTTTTTAATGCTGCAGTAAGTGGTAGCGTAGGCGAATACAAATCGTATGTAATTAAAAACGGCCCGGCTGATAATGAAAAAGTAAAATCGCTGTTGGAACTGTTAGATAAAAACGGCATTCAATATGGCGTAGGCTCCGGTAACGGTAAAGGTTATAATTATCATACCGGTAAAGAAGAAAGTTTTAGCATTGGTAGTAACGATGTCATTATTTCTTCATCGCAACCAAGGGCAACCATGGTTAAAGTATTATTTGAGCCTAATTCAAAACTGGTTGACTCATTAACGTACGATATCACAGCATGGTCTTTACCTTACGTATATGGCTTAAATGCCTATGCAAGCAAAGTAAATATTACAGCAGGTGCAAGACAACAACCTACTAACGTAGTAAACAACGCTGCCGATGCTTATGGTTATGTTTTAAAATGGGATGGGATATACACGGCTAAAACCGTAGCAGCACTTTTACAAAAAGGGGTAAAGCTGCGTTATTCCGAAACTCCATTTAGTGTTAACAACCAAAAATTTGCCAGCGGTTCCGTTATCATCATTAAAAAGGGTAACGAGCAATTAGGTAGCAGGTTATGGGAAACAGTTAGCAAAATATGTAACGAAAAAAATATACAAATGCATGCGGTTAGTACCGGCATGGTGGATAGTGGTTTTGACTTTGGTAGCTCTAAAGTAAGCGTAATTAAACCACCATCAGTTGCATTGCTTACCGGCGAAGGTGTGTACTCAAATGCCGCCGGCGAAGTTTGGCATTTTATGGAAAAAGAATTGGGTTACCCTGTTACCTTAATTAATGCTACTGATTTTGCCCGGGCCGATTGGAAAAATATTGATGTATTAATTTTACCAAGTGGTAATTATCGTTTTTTAAGCGATAAAAATGCATCGGAAGAGTTTGCCGGTTGGATAAGAAAAGGTGGCCGTGTAGTGGCTTTAGAAACTGCGGTGGCACAATTATCCAGACAAGACTGGAGCGTTATTAAACAACGTAAAGAAGATGACACGGTTGATAAAAAAGATCCTTACAAATCTTTATTTGCCTACGAAAATCGTGAGTCCGATGCAATACCAGCTACTACACCTGGTTCCATTTATAAAGTAACCGTTGATAATACCCATCCTTTAATGTTTGGTTATCCTAATTTTTACTACACGCTTAAGCAAGATGATTTAGTGTACGATTACATTAAAGATGGCGGTTGGAATGTAGGTGTAATTAAAAAGTTTGACCAGTTAGCTGGTTTTGTAGGCCATAAATTAAAAGACAAACTAAAAGACGGATTAGTGTTTGGTGTACAGGAAATGGGACGTGGAAGCGTTACCTATTTAACCGACAATGTACTGTTCCGTAACTTTTGGCAAAATGGTAAATTAATGTTCTGTAATGCATTATTCTTTGTAGGGCAGTAATAATAAATCATATCTCTTTCATCAAGGTTGAACTTTTGTTCAACCTTTTTTTATGCCCATATAAAACGGTAAAACATCCTAATAAATTTTTTTTTTAAAACGGTTGATGACATTTTTACTGTGCTTCGATGTATTGTAAAGCAAGCCCGCTTGCGGTTAATTCCTCCTCTGAAAACTACTGTTACTTAAAATCACCAGATAGGATTAGGTACCTCATTCGCATACTAATTATTTTAGTATATTTGTAGCTAAATTAGTTAGTATGTTCAAGGGAATGAATGGAATAGCTTTTGGTAAAAAATTTACAACCAATGAAGATT